>Ga0315284_10000251_pt1 | contig 73817 bp, 83 predicted proteins | sample YL17G09_16_MG_FD_203696 | JGI IMG/M metagenome (GOLD analysis project Ga0315284, IMG submission 203696) | Sediment microbial communities from Yellowstone Lake, YNP, Wyoming, USA - YL17G09_16 | ecosystem: Environmental > Aquatic > Freshwater > Lake > Sediment | place: USA: Wyoming | collected...
GGGGCTTCGGGTTTGTGGACATTGATTCAGAAGATGCGAGTAAGGCAATTACAGCATTAAATGAGTCCGATTTCGGTGGACGAAAATTAACGGTTAATGAGGCCCGTCCCCGTGCTGAAATGGTTAGATAAACTATCAGATCTCAACAGCATTAATCCGCTGTTGATTTAAGATATTTTTTAAAGGAGTAAAGTATATGTGCAAAGAAGAAGTGATCATCATCACCAAGAAAAATTGCGAGAAATGCATCATCGCCAAAGAGCTTGGCGAGAAGCTCAAAGACAAATATAAAGTCAAATATCTCGACATCGAGTCCATCGACGGATTAACAGAATTTTCGTTTTACAATGGAAAATATCCACCAATGATTATTTATAACGGCAAGGCGTATAATAGTGTTTTACTCGCGGAGAAAATTTTGTTAAATGAATCAGCATGATCTCGTCTGGAATAATAACACCAAACTTTTTGATATAATATTTTTCTCTGCGAAATTTCCCAAAGGAAAAATAATCAAGTCTATTTCAAAATCACTTATTGCTGAATTAGCTTTATCATCTAATGAAATAATTATAGAGGAAAAAATAAATAATGGTACTGAGAACAAATCAATTGATAAATGAGAGGAATTTATAATGCCGAGTGGTATTTATATTAGAACAAAACAACATAATGAAAATTTAAGTAAAGCAAAAAAAGGTAAACCTACTTGGAATAAAGGTTTAACCAAAGAGATTGATGAGCGAGTAAAGAAGTTAAGCATTAATAGAAAAGGAATAAAGTTTACTGAAGAACATAAAAAAAATATAAGTTTAGGTCATAAAGATAAATCCTGGGAACAAATAATGAATTCTAAAGAAAAAGCGGAAGAACGTAAAAAGAGGCAAAGTAAAATAACTAAAGGTGAAAATAATCCCTTTTATAATAAGAAACATACAGAAAAATCTAGAAAACAAATGAGTGAAGCTAGTAAGGGCAAAAAGAAAAAACCTTTTACAGAAGAACACTGTAAAAATATAGGTAAAGCTCAAAAAGGTAAAAAGAAAAAACCTTTTACAAAAGAAGCTAAAAAAAATATGAGAGAAGCTGCTAATCGACCAGAGGTCAAAAGAAAACAAATTGAATTTAGAAAAGACAAATCTTATGAAGAAATTTTTGGGAGTGAAGAAAAAGCTCAAAAAGTTAAAGAAAAACAGAGTAAATCACATAAAGGTAAACATTCCGGAACACATATAGAAAGATATGGTGAAGAAAGAGCTAAAGAAATAAGTGAGAAAATTAGTATTATCAGAAGGGATAAAACTTGGGAAGAAATTTTAGGTTCAAAAGAAAAAGCTGATGAGCGAAAAAGAAAGCAAAGTGAAAGACAAATGGGAGAAAAAAATTGGAATTGGCGAGGCGGAATTGGATTAGAGCCTTATGGTCCAGAATTTAACAACACTTTAAAACAGGAAATCTTCGAAAGAGATCATGGTATCTGTCGGGTCTGTAAACTAAATAAAGAACAACTTCAGTTTCTTTTCAAAAGAGATAAATGGATTTTTCATGTTCATCATATTGATTATAACAAGAAAAATAACAAAGAAGAAAATTTAATTAATCTTTGTATTAAATGTCATTTAGTAACTAATGGTAATAGAGATTATTGGGAAAATTATTTTAGTATCAGACAAATTGGAGCGTTAGCGTGTTAAAAACAATCAGTCAATCGAAAAACCCAATTCAGAAAGCGATAGTAATTCGCAAGAAAATTGCTGACATTGATAATATTCGTCCAAATTTTTCTGTAAATAGAGATCTTAAAGCTTCAAAAATTGGTAACATCAAACACGACATTCAGGACAACGGCGAAATTAAACCCCTCTTTGTGGATGATAATGGTTTAATCGACGGTCATCATCGCTATGCAGCCCTTCTTGAGCTTGGTAAAAAGAAAGTTCCTGTCTATGAATTGAAAGGAAATCTTGGGAAATTACCTAAGAGTGTTCAAGATAAAATTGCTGATAAATACAATATTAATTCAGAGTCTCTTGCGGTTGCAAATTCTCGGGACGTAAATAAATCTTTAGAAAATTTCCATCAAAAAGCAGAAATAAAACTTAGAGACGGTAATTATAGATATATAAACGGCTTTATTGAACTCGGTCAAGCTCAAGAAGAAGCTAAATATTTCCAGGACAAAACAGTAATTATAGAAGGAATCGATGATGATAGCAGAGTGGTTTTTGGGCTGTATAAGAAAGATGAGCCTTTAGAGAAATCTAAGCAATCTCGTCACGATCGTATGTCTAAATTAGGAAAACCATTTCAAGCCGGTAGTGGGCTTAAAAAAGAAGGTCCTAACTATTATCAAGGAAAAGCAACAGTAGATGTTGATGGCAAAGATGAGGTGCTAAATGCTCAAGTTTCAAAGCAAAGTTTTCCTGGAAAAAGTTGGTATTTTCTTATAGATAAAGTGGCAGATAAAGCTGACGAACTTTATTCAACAAAAATAGAAGCATTCCAAGCATTGGAGGAAGCGGTTAAATTAGGTTTTTACTATTATCCAAAATTAGGATATGTTCTCAATGATAGCAAAGGTGTCAAAAAAGAACAACCTTTGGAGAAAATATCTACTTTATTTCATGTCACTCCGCGGAAGAACTTAGAGAGAATTATGGTAAATGGTATTCAACCTCAAAAGAAATCTCTTACTCATGGGGCATTTGGTCAGGACATTCGCACCGACAAAAATAAAGTTTATTTATTTTCTTCTTTTGATGACGCAGCAAGATGGGCTCATAGAGTGGAATGGGATACAAAAGAACCCGTAGTTATTCTGAGAGTGAAAGATAATAAAAATAACTACACAGAAGACAAACATTTTGAAGCGGGAATGGGTAAAGGCAAATGGTTAATGAGTGATGCAATAGATCCCAGTAAAATAGATTTTAGAGATGTCATTCATTTTGATTCTAAAACTTTTGGTCCTTTGCTTGTTCAAACAAATGATCCAAATAAACATCTTCTTCCTGATGGGACTATTATTGAGAAATCAAAACAGTCCAAACATATGAGAGTGAGATCAGGAAAACCGTATTTTGCCGGCGAAGGAAGTAAGAAATCAGGTAAATTTAAAGAGGGAGATTCTGTAATATACAAGTTTAGAGAGAATGAACCTGGAGAAAAAGTAATTGTTGTAGATGGACCAGAGAAAATATCTGATATTTTTCATCAGAAAAATGCTATTGGTTATAAGATAAAATTACAGAATAAAAAATCTATATGGGTTGATGAAGATAAATTAAGTAAAGGTAAACCTTTTCAAGCTGGGAAAAGAGGTGTATTCGATGCTCCCATTTTAAGCAAAATTCCTTATAAAGACTCTACAATATATACAAAACAAACAGGGAAAGATGCTTTTTGGGTTCATGTAAGAAAGACAGCAGGAAAAGGTTATGCCAGTCTTGGTGGAGGATTCAAAACAGAAGATGCCGCTATTGAAACAGCGAAGAAGTTTATTGATTCATTCAAAAAACTCGAAGTTAAAAATAAAAGAATTGAACTTGAAAATAAAATTATTCAAAGAGTTGGGAATATAAGTCATGAAGAATTAGAGCAATATGATGATAAACAATTATCTAAAATAGCAGAAAATTATGAAATTGGAACAAAAATTAATTGGGATTTAAAATCTACTGGATTTGATTTTTATGATGCTTTATTAGGTGATAAGCCATATAAAGGTGGGGGAGATTATAAAAATCTTAGAGAATATTATGCGGCCCAAAAAGGTATTAAAGGCGAAATTGTTAAAATGTCTCCAGATGAATATATGCAGAGGGTTGCAGAGATTCAAAAAATTCCTTTAAAAGAAACATTAGACATGATTGAGCCTAAATTATCGGATGAGTATTTTGATAAAATGTCTCAAGGAGCTAAGTTTAATATTCCTTTCTTGGATTATTCAACTGAAAAAGCATCTCAAGAAGGAAGACATAGAGTAATGGCGGCTAAGAAATTAGGAGCGAAAGAAATTCCAGTGTTAATAGTTGAAAAAGTTTCACAAGAAGATTTTGAAAAATCTCTCTATGACAGACTAAAACAAGGTACCCCGACAGAAGAAGATAAAAATAAAATGTCTCAAGTCGGTCACGCAATTGATAGACAGAAAAGAGCTAAACAGAAACAGCACCAGAGAATCAGTAAATTAGGAGTTCCTTTTCGGGCCGGCGAAGGTGAAAGAGAAGTAAATTTAAAGAAACATTTGAAATTACTTCTAATTAAAAATCTACGTCGTTACCGAGATGCAAAAGAAGTAGTTGGAGAACACGTTAGCAAAATAATTAAGAAGTTAAAATCTACTAATGAAGTAAAACCCATTCTTGTAGATAAAGAAAATGGAATGGTTGATGGAAGACATAGATTAGCTGCATTAAAGGAATTGGGATTCAAGAAGATTCCTGCTTATTATTTTGATCAAGATCTTTATTTTGATAAAGAAAGCTATATTATTCACGCTTATAATGATTCTAAAGAAAGAATAAGTTTAGACAAATTATAGTTATTGACATCAAAACTACCTATGTACATTCACCGAGATATATGTTATAATATACATATAGATCAGAAGGTCGAGTTTAGAAGAACATAGGAGGTCGAGATACATGCAGGTGAAGAATTGGTTTGATGTTGACAGAGAAGGTCTCAAGTCTCTACAGGACGGAAAGCCTAAATCATGGATTGCCAGAGAATTGATCCAAAATGCTTGGGACGAGAATATTAGTTTCTGTAAGGTCGAGATTCATCAGAAAAACAGTTTCTGTTTTCTAAGTGTTGAGGATGATAATCCGGATGGCTTCAAAGACCTAACCTGCGCTTTTACTTTATTCAAAAACACAGACAAAAGGAAAAATCCTAATCAAAGAGGCAGATTCAATCTTGGAGAGAAGCAGGCTTTTTCACGGTGCACGAGAGCAACAATCCAAACAACCAAAGGAACTATTGTTTTTGATAATATTGGTCGAAGTACAAAGAGAGCAGTAAGAGATCATGGAAGTAAAGTCGAAGCTCAGTTCAAATGTTCAAGGGAAGAATGTGACAAAATAATTGCCGAGATTAAATCTTATCTTCCTCCATCTAATTTCAAATTTCTGATCAATGACGAAAAAATTTCTTCTCAATTACCTGTTGATAAATTTAACACGGCTCTTGTAACTGAGCTTGAAGAGAATGGGATATTCAAGAGGACTCTAAGAAAGACCGATGTTTATTTGTATAAATCTACTAAACCATTTATCTATGAAATGGGAATACCGGTTCAAGAAATTCCAGAATCAAAATATTCAATCGATGTTCAGCAAAAAATTCCATTAGGAGTAGACAGAGAAACTGTTCTCCCTTCTTTCTTAAGAGACTTATATGCCGAAGTTTTAAATCAGACCTTCAATGAAGTTAAGGAAGAAGAAAGTTCGCAGGTGTGGATTAGACAGGCTTTTACTTCTAAGAGAATCGAAAAAGTCGCGGTAAAAGAAATTGTCGAATCAAGATATGGAGATAAAGTAGTTATTGCAAATCCACGTGACCCTATTGCTAATGATGATGCCATTGCAAACGGCTACAGAGTAATTCGCGGAGCAGAACTTTCGAAAGAAGAATGGAATACAATTAAAGAAGTTGGAGATAATTGTATTAAATCAAGTACTAAATTATTTGGAAAAACTCCGACTAATAATTATGATATTATTTCTGAAGATAAATTAACCGCTGGACATAAATATTTTAGGAAAATCTCCCAAAAAATTGCTAAAGAATTTCTTAATGTTACTTTAAGTATGTCTTTCATAAAATCAAAAGAGAATCTTCCCGCAGCAAGTTATGGGAAATGGTCACAAGGTAATAGATGTATGACAGTTAATTTGTCTAAGTTGAAAAATGATTTCTTCAAAGAAAAAATTACTACTCAAATGCTTGATTTAATTATTCACGAAATCTGTCACGAAAAAGGAATGCACACAGAAGAATCATATCACAGAGCAATAACAAAACTCGGAGCTGAACTAACTCTTAGAGCAATTGAAGATTCCAAATGGTTTAATTAAAGGAGAATAAAATGACAGTCAATTCATTTACAGTAAATGATAATGAGTTTGAGAAAGCTGAAAAAAAGAAACCTGTTCAACATCAGAGAACAAGTAAAACAGGAAAAGTTTTTCCTGCTGGAAAAGGAGCTCAAAAGGAACCCGTATTCAAACCAGTCCAATTTGAACTAGATGTCGTTGATGATCCGAAAAAATTGGCTGATAAAGTATTAAAAAAATTCGGTCCTAAATATGTTAAAATTTCAGGAATTGTTACGGGTGATAATCAAAATACTATTAAATTCAAAGCTAAAAATGAAGAAACGGCTAACAAAATAATAAATCAATTATATGGTCCTGAAGACAGTAGCAGAGAAAGCAATAAATTTTATATTTATGGAGATGAAGGAGAAGATTTTGAAGTAAGAAAGAAGCCCGCTCAACATGAACGTCATCTTTCTTCAGGCAAAATTGTTACAGCCGGACGTGGAAATAAATTAGATCTTGGAAAAGTTGGAGAGAAAACAAAAACAGAAACAATTGATATCACTCCTACCTGGAATGGGCTATATCCAATATTTTGTGAATGGATCGATAGAGGTTCTTCCAAACAAAAACAACTACTTAAAGATGAGTTAAAAAAATTAGTTAAAATTGCTGACGAACATAATCGTATTTTTGGGAAAAAGAAGAAATAAATGACCATTAAAATTATAGAGAAAAGTTTAATAAAATCTCGTAAGAAACCCACTGGCCATAAAGCATTCACTCGGATGACACCTACAGGGAAACTTGCTCAAATCCCGCAGAAAGGAATTGTTAATCCCAAAATAACATTTCATAATCCTAAAGAGACTGGACATCATGATAATATTGCTATAAAAAGAATCACAGTTAACGGAAAGCCGGCTGACGTAACATATTATGAAGATCCAAAAAATCCAGAAAATTATGGCGTTGAATTTTATATGGGTGAAAATTATATAGTTGATTCAAACGACAAATCATGGTCCAGAGTTTATAAGCAATTAAAAGGATTACCAAAAGGATTAGAAAGTCACGTTGAAGAATTGAAAGAAGCTCATAAGAAAAAATACGGTTAATATCACCTAATACTAAGTAGTTAATGCGCCCCCAGTGACCTCTCGGCCTCTCCCGGTGGTGTTCGTTTAAGAAAGATGATAGATTCTATTAGTCAACGTTAAATTCTCTCAGAGTGACAGTTTACTTTTCAATAAATTCATATTATAATGATCATATGATTAAAAGGAGATCATAATGGAAAAAAATTCTGAGGTTGGTTGTCCACGCTGCAAAAGTAAAAATGTAAACTTTGTGAGTAGAATCACCGGATATTATTCCGTTGTGAAAAACTGGTCAAATTCTAAGGTCCAGGAATTAAAAGCGAGGGAAAACGGCGACTATTCCCTTTCTGTTAAAGATACCTCCGAAGATTTGTCTAAGTAATTTTTATTTCAGTTTTATCGCAGGGTGGAGCAGTTTGGCAGCTCGTTGGGCTCATAACTCAAAGGTCCCTGGTTCAAATCCAGGCCCTGCTATAAAAATATTATCTTCTTAGCTTCTTAGGGAATGTGAGAATTGAGTTACTTCAAAAAATAATGAACTTCAATTCATATCAATTGGATAAAAATACTCAATTCATTTTTCTTCCCTTAGAAAAACTAACTTAACCACAAAGTTTGTTTCTTGAATCAATTAGCTTATTTTCTACAAAGCCCGCCGTACAAATTACCAGTTAAAAATCAACGCTCTTTGCTGGTGAGAGTAAAAGGAGAAAAATTATGGTTTACAGGAGTGGGTTTTGTGCGAATATCAAGGTTGACGGGAAGATAATTGACGATGAAAATGGAACTGTGGCATTGCCTTTTGGAAAAGAATACGCTATTCGAGTCAAGAATAAAAACACGAGGGACGGGGTAGCGCAGATATATATTGATGGAAGAAATGTCACAGAAAAAGGGGATCTCATCGTGCATTCGGGGGACATAGTTGAGATAGAGAGGTATGTAGAGAATCTGAACAATGGAAGAAAATTCAAATTTGTCAGTTTAGATGATGTTAATAGTAGTGAAAGAGATAATCCCAAAAACGGAATAATTGAAATTAGATTTCGTTTGACAAAAGAACCGGTTGAAAGGATTATTTATCATCACCCAATTGTAGAACATTACTACTATCCGAGAAAAATTATTCACTGGAATGAATATCCCTATTATGATCCTCCATGGACTCCAAATAATTGGGGAACAATTACTAAAGGGACTATAGATGGAATAACTACTACGGAAACAGGAAACATAAATGCGTTTTACTGTTCTAATTCAAGTAGTACTACTTTGAACAATCCATCAATTTCCTGTTCCAATTCCTGTTCCAATGTATCTGATGTATTCGACGGAAAAACTGTTGAAGGATCTTATTCAGGACAAAGGTTTAATTATTCATTTATTGGAACATTGGAGGAAAAAGAGACAATCATCCGGTTGAAGATTGTAGGATATGACGAGAAAGGATTAAATGAAATGACTCGTAAAGCTACCGGAGGAAAGTATTGTGGTCAGTGTGGTAAAATGATTGCTGGTGATTCAAAGTTTTGTGATGAATGTGGAGTTAGATTGATTTAAGGAATTTATAAAAGTACGGCGGGTTTTGTATAAAAAAGAGCGTGTTGAAAAAGAGGTAAAGTAAAATGAAAAATGATGATGACGTTGATATTATTGACGGACTAAAATTTGATTCAGATAAGATGCCTCTTTCCGAATGGGTTGACAAAGTCATCAAACAGATTAAAGTAGATGTCGACAGAATTTTGAAAAGTAAAAAAGACACAGAAATCAAAGAGGTGAAGTAGTGAGAAACTACAAACAATATTTTCTTGAAGCAATCGAAGAATATTATGAGATAATGAAAGAGGCGAGTCCTAATTCTACTTTTGTTCAAAGCTACAGTGATAAAAACAAACTTGAAAGTGGATTGTATTGCTTAGATCGAAATAGTCTAAATATAATTGTTTTTATGAAATTTTCTGAGGATTTTTTGAAAGAATTGAAAAAGTAATCATTAAAAGTCTCTTAATTTATTAAGGAGGCTGAAAAATGAAAACAGAATTGTGTAAATATTATATTTTTCATGGAGCTGATGATGAAGGAGAATACGTTAGTTGTGTCTTAGAGGAAAATCCCGTGGCAATGTGTAATTGTAAAGGAGATCTCAATCTCTGTAGAAATCAGGCTAAGTTTGAGGAGGTAACCAGTGAACTTGGAGCTACGTAGTACAGACGAAATAGACACTACTCTATTTTCTGACTTAATTAAAAAATGCAAGGAAAAGTATATAAATGAATTTTTCTTTTTTGTAGTAAGCAAGGAAGTCACCAAGAAATTAATTGATATTGGAAGTTATGGTGATGAAGAAATCGATTATGAGTCATCTATGAAATATGATTATCTTAGTTCACAGATGCTAAAAACAGATTTGTATTATTGTATAAAATTTCTTGGTATAAATGTTTTGGTTGACAAAAAATTAGAAGGTTTAACAATTAAAACATATACTACTATTCTCAAAGAGGTTTAGAAATGAAAAAATTATTTTTGATTTTGCTCATACTACTATTTTCTTTTAATGTTTGTCAGGCTCTTTTAATTGATGATTTTGAAGACGGATCAATCAAATTAAATCCTGAATGGTGGACATTTGATATTCAAAAGTGTCAGGTTGCTTCAAATGAAAGTAATAAGACATTATTATTGCAGGGAAAAGCAAAGAATTGGTATGCTGGCGGGATCGGAACATATTTAGCTAAAGAGAAAACAGACCTTTCAAAATATCAAGACGTTCAATTGGATGTTTATGGTCACGGAGCCGGGACATTAAAAATTGAATTAGCAGATGATGATAATGGAAATTGGGATTATGAACAAGATCCTAATAATAATTGGAATCCAATTTATGATGATCGATGGATTTATGAACAGAGGATTGATTGGCGAGGATGGAAAACAGTTAAAATAAACTTTAATGACTTTGTAGACGATAATCCTTTAGTGGGAGACGATATTTTCAACATTGAACAAGCAAATGGCTCAGGCGGTTTGTTACAAATGCAATTTATTTGCATTGGAAATAAAGCAGATTCTAATTTCACATGTAATATTGACAATATAAATTTAGTTGAGGAAACAAAAGAAGTAAGATAAAGGAGTGAAGTGAAATGAGTTTATTAGAACACGCAGAAAGAGAAATGAAATTAGTCGGTCTTGATAAAGAAGACAGCGAATATAATGGAATGATTTATGATGCAGTTATGAAAATGATGAAAGTTTTTGCCGACGAAGGTCACAGTGGATTTTCTGCAATGAAGGTTTTAGTAATATTTGATCGGTTGGCAAAATTTAAACCATTATCTCCTTTAACAAATGACCCAAAAGAATGGAATGATGTTTCAGAAATAAGTGGAGGAAATCCGATGTGGCAGAATAATAGAGATAGTGAATGTTTTTCAAAAGACGGTGGAAAAACTTATTATTGTTTAAGTGACAGGGAAAAAATTATTACGGCAAAGAATAAGGAGGAGAAAAATGGTTGCGAAGAAAACTGAAAGTAAAGATTTAAAAGAATTACAAGTAGAGGTTCAGGATTTGGAAGTTCAGAAATCTCGGCTCACGGAAGAAATCGGAGCGGCGGAAATAAAAATAAAAGAGCTTTCCTTAAAACAACAGCAAATTGTTACAATAATTAATCAAGCTGTTTTAGACGCTTATAAGGCCCAAGCTTTTCCTGGGAATATTGTTGTTCCTTCGGGAGGTAACGCTCAGTTTGGGGACAAACAAATAAAATTTTAAGCCTCTTATGAAGAAAAACATCAAAATACGCTGTATTAAAGGAATTCCTTGTAATACAGAAGTAAAAATCAACAATAAAATCCTTACCAATTATGCGATTCTTCGCTACAAAGAAACTTCAAAAGAAAAAAAGTTAATTATTGTTACATTTGACGCTAATGGAAAAGAACATCAAGAAATATTTGAAGAAAATTTTGATTTTGTATTATACAGTCCCAAGAAAATAATTAAAATTGTGGTGAAGAATAATAAAACCACAGTTTATTACAAAAGCAAAAAACTTTCAAATATAACTAGTATTCTTTGGGAAGTTGAAGTACCAGATATCTCCTCAATAGAATTACAATGGGGACAAGATTAAATTTTTAATTCGGAGGTGAATATGAATATTCTAAAAGCAATTTGGCAGTTTTTGGATGGTAAAAAAGTTTATATTGGTACGGTTGCATTATTTTGTGTTGGTGGATTACTCTATTTAGGATTGATTGATGCTAAAACAGCGGCAGCATGGGCTTTAATTATTGGGTCTTTGACTGGAGCCGCAATGAGATTAGCGATTTCGTAGTTTATTAAAAGTGAGGTGAAAAAATGAATTCAGAAGAAAAAACAGTTAAGGTTACGGAAACAGATGCTGAACAGTCCCAGTCTCAACAGCCTTTAACAAAAGATCAGCAAATTGCTAATGTTTTCAATCAAATGCTCCAACTTGTCGTGAGAGAAATAAACATTGGGTATTCAAATATTAATGCTATTTTGTCGGGAAAATAATTGTACTTGAAAAGTAAAGGAGGTTAAAAATGTCAAGAAGCATCTACCACTCCGGATATTGTTTTATTATTCCCGGTGAAGAAGAAAGAATTCTCATCAAAGACTATAATGATGAAGAATTTCTTAAAATGGGAGTTGACAGAATTCCTGCTAAAAATGATATTCGTTATTATGATAAGTTTGATCGCTGTGGAAATATCATAGAGAAAAATCATTTTATTGTTGAGGAGATAATTAGTATAGATGTTATAGATATTAAGAAGCATTCCGGATATGACGAGAAAAATGAGTGGCAAGAAGATATTGACGCGACGGTAAAAGTCAAGTATAACAATAAGCTTTTCAAAAATCGTTCGGAGATTATTTGGGAACCGGCTTCAACAGTTTTAGACACAAACGCAAAGTAGAAACGGGGCTGGGGTGCAGAAAAAGGAGAGGAAATAAAAATGAATGATTTAGTACCATTTTTTGACGTTAATCGTAAATTTGATACTATTATGCAGGAAATGTTGTCGTTCCAAAACGATATGTTTTCCGACCAGTTTTTCGCAACCCCAAAAAAATTATGGAAAAGTAGTTCATTGCCAAAAATAAACGTGAAAGAGACAAAGACCGAATATATTGTAGAGGCTAACGTTGCGGGTTTCCGTAAAGAAGATATAGCCATATTTGTTGAAGATAAGCATTTATGTATTGCCAGTAAACAAAGTGATGAAAAAGTTGTTGAGAATGAAAATGAAGGCTATGTCTTTAAAGAGTTATCAAGTAAAGCATTTCGACGTGTCATCCCATTTCCCAAGAACATTGATGAAGAAAAAATTATTGCAACTCTTGAGAATGGGTTTTTGACAGTCAAAATACCAAAAGCTTCTACAAAAGATAAGTCAAGAGAGATAAAAATTATTTAAACGTCAAGCTCCCAGCCCCATAAAATTTTTCAAGGAGAAGAAAACATGAAATTTGATTTAAGTCAAGAGGAGAAAGTAAATACGTCTAATATGTTTTATTATTTAAAAGTATTTTTTGAATCAGAAGAAGGTAAAGGAATTAAAAGTATAGATCAGGTATTAATAAAGATTGGATCTGAAAATTATTTCAAAATATTACCAGAATTAACAGACGATGTTATTCATGAAAGCAAATTTAGGGGGTTCAGATTTACCATTGATACCGATTTAGAAAAACATGAAATAGAAATATTAAAGGAAAAAGTAATTTGTTAGACGAGAAGAAATATACTTTTTGCTACCCCCCAACTCTTGACTGGAACGTCATGACACAGCGACCCCAGGGACTAATGACGGCTTTTGCAGAATTAGGTCATAAAGTTTATTATTGCCAGAATTTTCAACAAAGAAAAGGAATCAAGCCATATGAGATTAAAAAAAATCTTTTCATTTGTCCAGATCCAAATTTAATTGAAGACAATATAGATATTCTTTGGATTGGTAATCCTGGAATACAAAACGAATGGATAGGAAAATATAAAGAGAAATTAGTAGTTTATGATTGTGTAGATGATTTTTACAAGTTTTGGGGAAGCAATGAGGACATGTTGACTCGAAAAGCTGATATTATAATCACTACTAGTAAAATACTTTATGACAGAAAGATAAAACAAAAGGGTGAAGACGTTTATTTGATTTCTAACGGATTTAATGAAGACTTTCTAAATGTTGATAATAAACCTTTTCTTGAAGACTTATCAAAATATGAAGGTAAAATTAAAATTGGTTATATCGGGGCATTAGCAAATTGGTTCGATTATGAGTTATTATTTAATCTAGCTTTTCTGTTTAACAAATATGAATTCATTTTGATTGGTCAAGAATTTCATACAATGCCAGAAGGCATCAAACAAGAGGGATATAAAAACATTCATTGGCTTGGGTTGAAACCCCACTCCCAATTAAAGTATTATATAAATGCTATGGATGTATGTATAATACCTTTCAAAAAAAATGAGATAACAGAAGCTACTGATCCAGTTAAATTGTATGAATATTTGGCCGTTGGCAAACCAGTTGTAGCAACAAGACTAACAACAATAAAGAATTTTGAGTCTCACGTTTATCTTGCAGAAGGATTTAAAGAGTTCACGGAAAAAATTAATATCGCTATGTCCGAAAGAAAAGAAGTAGACGTTAATTTAAGAAAAAATTATATTAAACAATTTACGTGGAAGTACAGAGCACAAGAAGCTATTAAAATATTGAATGAATTAAATAGGTTCACAATAGAGATTTGACATGATAGATCATTACAAATGGAGACAGAGATTTCCTAGTGATAATGTGGTTTCAAAAGAACTCGTCGAGAATTTAAACACCACATATCAAAGTAAAGCTAAAGTATCTGTTGAAATCCATCGGAACGGAATAGAATCAGCAAGAATAAATTGGTTTTTAGCTAACATAAATGGTAGAATACTTGATATTGGATGTGCTGATGGAGTCATATTATTTGAAGCCGCCAGAAGAGGATTTGAAATTGTAGGGGTTGATATTGTTGATGCTTGTTTGGAAAGAGCTAAAGAATTTCTTTCAAAAGAATCTGAAGAAGTTAGAAATAAAATTTCAATACAGAAAGCTTGGTCTGAAGAATTGCCATTTTTTGATATGAGTTTTAATACAGTTGTTTTGGCAGAAACATTAGAGCATGTAAGTGACCCTATAAAAACTTTGCAAGAAGCTCATAGAGTTTTGATTAATGGTGGCAAAATTCTGATATCAGTTCCTAATGGAGATAGCTTCTTTCCCAGCCATTTTAGACATTATAATAGAGAAGAAATATTAAAACAAGTAGGGAAATATTTTAATTGCTCTGTTGACGATAATGTTATTACGAAAAGATGGCAATTCATTAAGGGAAAAAAGGAGAGTAAAGAGTGATTGGACTTGTGGGATATTACGGCTGGAGTAATTATGGGGACGATATTTTTCTTGAGACGTGGAGAGAAAAATTAGGATTTCATAGAGCAGTTTCTATCACTCCATATGATAATTTAGATGGCTTTGATAAAATTATTATTGGGGGCGGAGATTTAATATGGGATGTTGTTTTTAATAATAATTATTTTAATGAGAAATGGTATGAAAATGGAAAGAAAGTTTATATTTATGGAATAGGAGTAGCAGATCCGTCAATAAAGAAATTTAAAAATGAGAACACTTTTAAGCTATATAAAAATTTCTTTTCAAAAGCCTCATATGTTTCGGCAAGGGATATTTTAAGTTGTAATTGGATTAGAGATGTTTTGGATATTAAAAATGTTGAATTAGTTGAAGACATAGCGTGGAATTATGAGAGTAAAATTAGTGAGCCAAAAGAAAAAGGTAGTGTTGGCATAACTTATAGACGTAATGAATTGTATTCTTTTAGAGAGATGTCTTCTTTGATTATTAATTTGATTGATAGAAGTAAAGATAGCGACAAGAGTAAAAACATTAAATTTATACCTTTACAAACTGGTTTTTATAATACTATTTCTTTACACAATTCTTTAAAGGAAGAAATTGTTAGAAGTGTTAGTTATGCTAATATAAATAGCATGCCCATTCAATATGACACCCAGCATAAATATTCGTATATTAGATCATGTGATTATTATATTACTTGTGCTTTTCACGGTTTAGTTACTGCATTAAAAGAAAGAGTGCCTGTTTTATGTTTGTTACATTCTAATAAGGCAAAGCAATTAGCTGCAAAAATTAAAATGCCAGAAATTATCGTTAATAAAAATAATTTATATAATATGGTGACTCATTTATTTTCTCCAGATTATACCTATAATAATGATATATTAAATAAATTAGAAAATGATGCCAAGGTTCAAATGAACAGTTTTATTCAGAAATACATTAATAATTAAGGAGTGCACAAAGTGAAGATTGTATTTTTTGATTCTACAGTAATGCATAAATATTGGACCGCATCTTTGAATGAGCTAGAAATAAATCACATTTCATTACTCAAGGATAATGAAGATTTTGAAAAAGTTAGAGATACTTTAGAAAAGTTTAATCCTGATATTCTTATAGGCTCTGTATTAATAAATCCTAAGAAACTTTCTTATTACGAAAAAATTAAGCAATGGGGAAAACAAAATAACAAATGTCTTGCTTGGATTACAACACAAGATCCTAATTTTAACTTTGCCACTTGTAAACAAGCATTAGGCTATGACTATGTATTTACTTGTGCTAGTGAATGTGTTGAAGATTATAAAAAAATAGGATGTGAAAAAGTCGGGATAGTTCCTTTGGGTTATAATCCTCTATGGAGTAAATATTCTAAAGAAGAAAAAATATATGACGTGGTTTTGTTAGGCAATTATTATCTACCATCTATTGAAAGAGAATGTTATGAAAAGAAAGTAGATAGACATCAGATAAAGCCTGGATACAAAAACATAATTAGGCCACTCATCAAAAATGGGTATAATGTTAAAATTTGGGGCCACAAAGATAATTGGTTAAAGTCTGGTTTTGTCTCTGAGAATAACTTAATGGATTACATTTTGTATACACGTCATGCAGAAATTTATAACAAGGCCAAGATTTGTATTTCAATAAATTCTAACCAATATAGTCCGACTATGATGAGTTGGAGAGCTTACGAAATACCCGCTTGTAAAGCTTTTTGCTTAAGTGCCTGGAGCAAGGCTACAGAAAATGTATTTACCGACGGAAAAGATTTAGTTATTTCAAATTCCCCAGAAGATACTTTAAGATTAGTAGATAAATATTTAAATAATGACACTGAAAGAGATAGAATTGCTAATAATGGATATGAAGCTGTCAAAGATAAGCATTCGGTAAAACAAAGAATCATCGACATGCTGAAATTCATAGACGAAAACGGAGGAAAGCTGTAGTGAAAGTTTGTGTTATTGGTCTCGGGTATGTTGGTCTTCCTCTATCAGTTTTATTAGCGGAAATTGGGTGTGAAATTATCGGAGTAGACACCAATAAAGAATTAATTGCTAAAATAAATTCCGGTGTTTGTATGATTCATGAAACTGAATTAGAGGAAAGATTAAAAATGGTTATTGCTTTGAATAAACTAAAAGTTCAGGAGTCTCCAGAAAATGCTGACATTTTTGTTTTCTCGGTTCAAACACCTCTATTAAATGGGAAACCAAATTTAGATTATCTAAACAAAGCATTTAATTCGGTGAAACCTTTCATCAAAAAAGATAACTTACTTATTATCGAATCCACTTGTCCTGTTGGTACAAGCAGATTTTTATACGATAAATATCTTGATAATAACTCAGATTATCAATTAGCATATTGTCCAGAGAGAATACTTCCGGGGGATATAATGAATGAGCTTGTTATCAATGACAGAGTGATTGGAGGTATAGATGAAGTTTCAACAAATAAAGCTATAGATTTTTATAAATTATTTTGCAAAGGGATGTTATTAGAAACAACAGCTGAAACTGCTGAATTTGTGAAGCTAATTGAAAATACCTATCGTGATGTTAATATTGCTTTCGCCAATGAATTAGAGAAAATAGCGAAAGAAAAAAATATTAATTGCTTTGAGGCTATAAGTCTAGCTAATAAACATCCACGGGTCAATATCCATTATCCTGGAATTGGAGTCGGCGGACATTGCATCCCTAAAGATCCTGTTTTATTAACATATGATTCTGATAGTGCTAAACTTATAAAAACTGCAAGAAAAATAAATAAAAATAAACCTAAAGAAATTGTTTCGCGAATAAATGAATTTTATAAAATGAATATAGGTTCATTTGAAAAATCAAGAATTGATATAGGTATTCTTGGACTTGCATATAAGCCAAACACAAATGATTTTAGAGAATCACCTGCGATAGAGATAATGAATCAGCTTCAAAATATGCAGTGTTTCAATATCAAATTTCATGATCCTTTTATAACAGATTGTAATTCAATTGAAGAGATAAAAAAATGTGATATTGTTGTTTTATTAGTTGGTCACAAAGATTATCTTTCTATAAATAAAGAACTGAAAGACACAAAGGGCGTTAATTTTATAAATTTTGCAGGGGACAAGTAATGACAATCAATAGATATATTAAATTATCCGATCCAAAAGTTTTAGAATTGAAAGGACTACTGTTAACAGATTGGTCAAGACCATACGAATATCTTTATATGGAGAGTTTAATAAAAGATCCTAAAGGCATTGCAGTAGATGTAGGAAGTGGGGAACCAGAAAAATATCCCTTTCCTTTTGTTTTAACAGAAAAATATGAAAGAGTTTATGGAGTGGATGTAAGAAGAATTATTAATCATAAAGTAGTAAAGAAAGTTACTTATAAAATAGCTGAAGCATGGAAAATGCCATTTGAATCAGGAAAGATAAATGCCGTGTTTTGTATTTCTGTTCTAGAACATTTTAAAGAAAAAGATATTATAGCCAGCGCAGAAGAATTTGCTAGAGTATCTGCTCCAGGAAGTTATCTTTATTTGTCTTTTATGATTTCTAATGATATTAATAAACCATCTCCTTCTTGTAATTTTTTTGAACATCAAATAAACGGTAAAGGCATATTTTGTGGAGAAAAATATGGTGTTTCACCTCAGTGTAAGATTCAAGTTACTCCTCAAAAAATGCTATCTTATTTTGAACCTTATTTTGTTTTAGACGGAGAAACAAATTATGATAAACCAAACGATATTTTAACAAGTGCAAATCGATTGACATTTTGCTGCAGATTAAAAAAGATATAATGAGTATAATCGTCGGTTGTCCCATTAGAAATCGTAAATGGACTTTGCTTAAGTATTTGGAAGCTATCTATAATATTGATTATCCCAAAAAAGATCTGCTAATCTGTTTTCTCGTGAACGATTCCACAGACGGAACTTTAAAATATTTGAATTCATTAGATTTCAGGCAATATAATTTAGCTATAGTAAAAGAAAAAAATTATAATTTCGAGTCTTGTGAAAGAGAATTAGGAAGAAATACTGATAAATTTTTGCATTTTGCTCAAGTTAGAAATGATTGGATTAGTTTGTTCAAGGATATACCAAATGTTACTCATGTATTTTCTATAGATAGTGACGTGTTGGTCCCTAAAAATTCATTGAGAAAGCTACTGAAGAATAATGTTGATATTTGTTCCGCTTTAGTAATTAACTCAGATAAAAAAAATGGCTACGGAAAAGACATAACAAATATTTTTAATTTCAGTAAAGAAAGAGAATGTTATGAGAATCTAATGGAATATCCCAAAAAGAGTTTATTTGAGTGTGATGTGACGGGTTCTTGTATTTTATACACAAAAAAGGTAATTGATAGTATTCAATATCAAGCACATCCTTTGGGCGAGGACTTCGGTTTTTGTTGTGCATCTCATCAGAGAGGATTTAAAGTTTGGGTAGATACAACAATCGAGACGAAACATGTAATGAAAAAAGAAGATTTGGGAAGAATTTTTTAGAAAAATAAATTAGAGGAGGAATAAAAATGGCACGAACTGGGGCTGGAACAACTACTGGAGGAAGTATTACACAAGCTGTATCATCTGCCGGAGTAGCAGCAAATTCTATGGTTACGGTTATTAATACAAGTGATCCTGGTGAAATTGCAGGAGGAGCGGTCGTCGAGTATATTACAAAATCAGCAGGGGTCGGTTTCCAATTGAATTATAGTTCACCGGTAGAAAATACATGTGGATTTGATTTTTTAAATGCAGGCGTAAGAACAGGAACAGGAACAATTCCTGCAGGATCTGATTCTGTTGTTGTAGCGAGTGCAGGAGTTGGGGCTGGTACTATAGTGAAAGTAATGTTGACAAGTAATGCAGCGGAGGAAGCAGGTGGAGCTGTTGTTGAGCATATAATCAAGGATAATGGAGTAGGATTTACGCTTAATATGACAAATGCCGTTCAAAACGCAACGACGTTTGATTATTTGGTAGTCGCAAGAACTGGGTCAGGAACAATTCCGGCGGGAATGGAAGATTATTATGTTGCTGCTCCAACTGTGGCATCTGATTCAATGATTGACGTTATGCTTACAAGTAATCCTGGTGATAATGTTGGGGGTGGCGCGGTTGAAGTTGTATATAAAGTACCAGGGTATGGGTTTACTATAGAATTACTCGCAGCTGTACAAAATGCTACGGGATTTGATTACAAAATTGGATAATTGGCTGGGTGCCTTGAACACCCGGCCTTAATACCTTTCAAGGAGGTAAATAAAAATGAAAGAAAAGTTAGAATCATTACCTTGTGAATGCGGATGCGGTAGTTTGGCTAAACCTGGAAATAGATTCATTTTGGGACATAGTGGAGGAAGAATAAAAGTAAAGAAAGAATTGGAAATAAGAATTTGTATTTGTGGATGTAATCAGGCTTTTGAATGTAAAATAGATAGTGAACAAGAATATATTACAGGACATAATCGTAAAGGAGAAAAGTTATCAGAAGAACAGAAAGAAAAACGTAAAGAGAAAATGAAAGAAAAGAGAGAGAAATATCCTAATGGTATTCCTATTATAACTCGAATTTGTGAGTGTGGATGTGCCGGAACTTTTCAATGTGAAGAAACAAGTGATCAAAGATTTATCGGTAAACATGCACAGAAAAAAGCTAACACCGGAAGAAAACATATAAAAGAAATTAGAAAGAAAACAAATAAATGTAAATTTTGCGGAGAAGATTGTAAAAATATTTATTGTAGTAAAAGTTGTTATTTTAGTTTCGTAAGACAGAATGGGAGTTTTAACAAATTACCAAGAAAAATAATTCATTGTCTAAATTGTGGTAAAGAAAAAGAAGTTAGTATAAATGATAAAATAAAATTTTGTAGTACAAAATGTATGCATGCCGGAAGGATAATTCCAGTTGAAACCAGAATCTGTGCTTGTGGATGTGGAGAAACTTTTGTTTGTAAAGTAATAAGTGATCAAAGATATATTAATCATCACGCAAGTAGAGCGAAAGAAATCAAAGAAAAAATAGGTTCAAAAATTAAAGGAAGACCTTCCCCGCTTAAAGGAAGAAAACAAACTTTAGAACACAGAATAAACAGCGGTCTACCGAAAAGAGGCAGAAAGTATAGTTTGGAACATTGTGAAAATATTGGTAAAGCTCTTACAGGACTTAAACGAACAAAAGAACAATGTGAAAACATTAGTTTGAGTAAAATGGGGAAGAGCCAAACGGAAGAGTCTAATAGAAAAAGAAGATTAGCAATACTCAAAAGAATTAAAGAAAATCATGGCAAAGTTTTTCCTGCTTATAACAAACAAGCTTGTGATATTTTGAAACTTTTCGATGAAAAAAATCACACCCACGGTCAATATGCAGTTTACGGTGGGGGAGAATATGAAGTTCCGGAACTTGGTTATTTTCTTGATTATATAGAACATGAATATAAAATTATTATGGAAATTTATGAAAAACACCATTTCAATAAAGATGGATCGTTAAGACAAAAAGATGTGATCCGAGAAAGAGAAATTAAAACATTATATCCAGATCATAAATTCCATACTTTCAAAGAAGAAGAAATGAATAAGATATTAGAAATCAGTTTAAGAAAATTAAATTATGTAAAGCGTAAAGCTTTGCAGTAAAAATAAGAAAAGGAGCAAGTAAAATGGAAGAAGAAGTTAGAAAGGCAAAAATCGGATATGTTGCCCCTCAAAATAGTGAAGAGGCAATTCAGTCTTTGAAATCTATTTCGGCGAGAGTGTTTTCTGCTTTGAAAGGGAAAGGCCTCACTCTTGTGGAATCTGTTTTTGAAAAAAGTGATAGTAGACTTTCTCCAACAAAAAGTCTATATTCAGGAATGATTGCGGACGTAATAAACAAAATGTCAAGAGAGATTGACGACGCAATAATTGCGTTGGAAAAATAAATCAGATTATTTAATCTGTTGCGAGAGCAACGTTAGTTTCATTTAAAATAGGAGAAATTAAAATGAGTTTAAACGAATACGTCAATAAAAACAATAAAATATACAAGGTAGAACTTCCTGATAATAAAATCCTAAAAAGTGAAGATGATTTTATTGAGCTCGATGATGAATATCAAGTGATTGAAAAATCATTTAGAGTAAGTAAATTTCCCAGGAGTTTTAATAAAGCCCGAGACAAAAAATTTCCTATCGAGAAAATTGTCAGAGAAGAAGAAAAAAGGAAGTAATTATGACGTCAAAATACTTTATAACTGATGGCGATCAGGTTTATAAACTTGAGAAGTCAAAAAAAGAAGATGTCAAAAAATTACCCAAACTACAAAAGGCTGAACATAAAAAACCAGTTCGTCATCAAAGACATTTGGCATCAGGAAAAATAGTTACGGCTGGTCATGGAATAACTAAGCCAATTGTTAATCTTAATAAACCTGATAAAATAGTTTCAATCAGAGAATACGAAACAGATAAGCCAAAAGAAAATATTAAAGAAAATGAAGAATTTAAATTAGGTGATAAGGTCGAGAACCAATATGGAGAAGAAGGGGTTATTGTAAATGGAGAAACTGGTGTTTTTTCTGTTAAATATAAAGACGGAAGAGTTGAAGATGTTGACGAAGATGAGGTAGGAGATTTTAAGAAAGTGACACCAAAAAAGGAAGTTTTTGAAGAAAAGCATTCTGATACTTCTGAAGAAGCAAAAAAAGAGGGAGTATCTTTTGAAGTTGGAGGTTATTTAGAATCACGGAGATATAATAAAAATGCTTTGAAACTATTACAAAAAGAAATTAAGAAAAATTTAGGAAACGAAACGGGTAATATTGAATTTAGTATGAGTGCTAAATATCAAACTCCTACGATAATTTTTGATAAAAAAGAATTAGAAATACCAATTCAAAACGCTTTAGATGCCTTAGATATTTCTTATGATGAAACTGAAGAACATTCATATGGATTCAGAATTCCTATGTCAGAGCAAGCATATGATGAAGAAATGGAAAAATCAAAAGGAACTCACAAAGAATATCGTCCGTATAAAAGAGACGGAAATGTATTTCAACGACTTACCGGTGTAGGAAAAAAATTAAAAGAGTCATATGAAGAAAGAAAGTTATCTCATCCTGAAATAAAAGAGAAAATTAAAGATGCTATAGAAGATAAGGTAAACGATATTTATGATAATTTACAACCTGAACTAAATATTGACAAGATCCTTGAATATGTGGATATAGACCCGGAACAGGCATTTACAGATTATGTTGATAGACCCGACTATAGTTTAGAAAGCATTAAAGAAGCTTATGATGTTGACATGAACAGTTGGGCAAATGATAAAATATCGGAAGACAGATCCGGTACTGATGAAGAAGATAAAGAGATAAGCGAAGAAGATATCCAAAATGCTATTGAACAAGCAGATGAAGATGATGTAGTTTTTGCGATTTATGAAGGTAATTATAGAAATGCTTTAGATGATCAACCGTATATTATGAGTGCATTATTAGAAGATAAAGAAGATGAGATAAAAAATAATATTAAAGAGCAAGATATTGATGAGGACGAAATAACAGATGAAGTTCTAACTAAATGGAAAGAAGAAAATCCTAATATAATAAAAAGAGTAGTTAGAGAACTTTTGCATAAATCATTAGAAGAAAGTCGAGAATAATGATATTTAATCCAAATTTATTCAATCAAGCGACGAGAGAAGATCGGGTAAGTCGGATAGCTCAGGATTTAGGATATGATATTGACGATCTAATGGCAGAAACGGCTGCCGACATGACCCAAAAAATAATCAGCACTAAGGAGTATTTTAGAATGAGCCAGCAAGTCGCGAGCGAAGAAAAAACAAAAGAGAAAATAAATAATAATTTTGCTACTGAGAATAATATAGCGTCTAACAGCGGAGAGGTTCAATATAGATTGGTTGGTCGTGATGAGTACCGACTTGAATTTAGAGATAGAAAAGGAATAAATATAAAGCCAGAAATTGAGTACGAATTAAATTCGGTTATCTCACCTGAGCAACTTTTCAAAGGTAATGATTTTGCCCTAAAACAAATGCCAAAAATTTATGAATCCGAAACTGGCGATATTTGGTGCTTAGATATTAAACAATAGGAGCCTATAATGACATCTAAATTTTTCATTACCGATGGAAATCAAGTTCTCAAATTAGAAAAATCTTTCTTCACTAAGGAAGAGCTTAGAGATGAAGATTTTGCTGCAAGAAAAAAACCAGTTCGTCACGAGAGACATCTTAAAACTGGTAAAATCGTTGAAGCAGGACATGGAGAAAAAGTTTTTAAAGAATTAACTCCTGAAGTTAAAAAAGTAATACATAAACTTCGTTTAGCACAGAATGTAGATAAAAGAATGTCCAAATTACAAAAAGAAATTGAAAGACTTGACGAAACGAAGAAATCACATTTTAGAAGCGTTCTCCCTATTTTTAACAAATATAAAACTGAGAAGATCAAGTTTAAAAAGTTTCTAATGTCAGTTCAGGAAAAAGAATATAAACTACCTCAGTATAAACCTCTTTTTACAGAATCTTATAAGCGTTTAACAAAAGACATGAAAAAAGAAGTTGATAAACTTTGTAATAAATATCAAACTGACGTTAAGAAACTACTTGGTTATATTAAGATCCAAAAATCTATAGACAGTGATCTTGACTACGAAATTAATCAAATGCAAATTATCTTGGAAAATATCGTCGATCTTAGAAGACAAATCAATGACGTGATTATTCCAAATGAAATGAATAAGACGTATGCTCAAATAAAAAAATGGAATCAGTCCCGTCAAACATACCCCTATATAGATGAGAATGTTACTTCATATCCTGACATGGAAAAAGCTCGTAAGAAACCTGTCCACCACGTCCGTCATCTTCCGTCTGGTAAAATCGTCGAAGCTGGTCATGGAGCGCCCAAAGAATATTATCATATTCCTTCTTTCGATGAATTGAAAATCGGGGATACATTTCCAAATGCTGTTAATCAAAAGGTTAAAGTAACCCAAAAGAATGACAAATTTGTTAAATTGAATTATTTTGATCAATATGGTGATCTTACTCCAGAATATGAATTTGTTTATCGTTCTGAATTTAATCCAATAAAGCTTCCTAAGAAAATAATGGAACCTATTAGAGCTCACGGACCAGAAGATGCAAGAAAACAAATGAAAGAGAAATTAAATGATGAAATAATAGAAAAATTTGGAAGTTATGTAAAACAAGGAATGAGCTCAAGTGATGCTTTAGCCCAAACATCAAAAGATTTAAAAATTAGTTGGGATGTGATCAGCGGAGTAATTGGTCTCTCGGAAAATAAAAATGAAATTGGTTTAGGCAATACTATTAAAAGTAAAAAAACTGGAAAAGAATATAGAGTCATAGAAAAAGTAGGAGAGGATATATTGGCTAAAGAAGGTCACACAGGAAAAACATTTAAATTCAAAGAATCCGACGTAGAAAAGATATAAGGATATATCATGTGGATTTTCGAATGCATGGGGATTGACGAATATAAAATGAATCCTATTCCTGGGGATATATATAAGCGTGGAGATTACTACAACAAAGGAAAAGTGTTCAGAGATATCTGGACATGGAATCATGGTTATCAATATACTCCAGAACAACTTGGGATTACAGGGATATTGCCAGACACATTTGTAGACACAAATGGAATAACATATCGAAAGAAAGAAGTAAAGGAAATAAATAATTTCGCATTTTCACAGCAGGGCCGGCAGGGCGTTCGCTTGCATACTCCAAATGAAACAGGAGAAACATTCATTCCATTTGTAACAGAAAAATCTCATGTACCTGATTCTGGCGGTTGGGAAATGTCCTCCACCTGGTATTCATTAAAACAAAGAGGTCTATTAAAATCATGACAATTAAAATATTAGAGAAATCAATTTTTAGTTTTGAAAAACGTCAAAAACCAAGAGGTCACAAGGCTTATTCACGGATGACCAGAGCTGGCAAAGTAGCCCAAGTCAAAGAAAAACCGTATGCCAAAAAACAGAAAATAAACATATCAAAGAGTCATTATAATAAAATCATAAAAGCTGCAGAAGATTTATTCGAAAAAGCTACAGGTAGAGAGCCAAAATCTTCAGAATTAGAACAGTTTTTTATAAGCTATGAAAAAGCTATTAAAGATCTTGGAGATTTTTATGAGAAAAAACCTTCAGATAATGATTTAAACTATCCTATAATTTTTGCGTCAAATAAAAAAGATTGGGAAGGATTAAGAAATGCAGGAATGATGAACAAGTTTGAAAGAACTCACATCCATAAAAATGTTAATGGGATTAGACTTTCTGCAGGTTATATGGGATGGGGTGGAACCGGGGTTAGTTTTAGACTACCTCCTAAATTTTGGAGAGGATAGAATATGCTTAATCATTATGTTATTTCTGGGGAAAATAAAATTGTAAAAGTTTTGAAGGATAAAGAAGGTAAAAATAAAAAAGGAAACCCTTATAGAATGGATAACGGAAAATTCGCCAGAAATAAAAAAATAGATGGGGCAATAGATAAATCAATTAATATATATCTATGTAACGGCGAGACCGGGGAGTCAATATCAAAAGAAGCATACGATGAGAGACTTGGCTGGCTACTATTATGTGGCGATAAAAACAAAGAAAACGAGGAGGATAATAAATGGTCACCTTCAGATTTGTGAAAAAAGAAAATGAAATTCCTGTAAAAGGAACTTGGAATGATGTTACTCCAAAAGGAGAAAAAATTCAAGACATTGACAAAGAAAACTTTGAGAAATCATTTCAAGATATACAAACAATAGAAAAAAGTTCTAAAGATGAAGATTTCGAGAAATCAAGGACATTAGGTGCTAAAGATAAACAGAAAAGAAAGAAAAAAGAACTGGATGAACAATATAAAAAATATGATCAGGGAAAATTAACCGGAAAAGAATCTTACAATCTTGCTCAAAAATTAATAAGACACGAGGACGACAGAGGTTATGATATTTTAGGGGATAAACAAAGAGGGGAATCATCGGGCCGGGGGATAAAGAAATCATCTGATGAAGATTTCGACGCAGTTAAAAATAACAAAGGTACAGGTATTGTTTATGATTCTGAAATGAACTCAAATGAGAGCGCTTATATTAAAGAAGAAGAAAATACAAATTTTCCTACGGGAAAAATCAGAAAAGAGAATAAAGTTTCAGTTGCCGATGATGATATGGAGAAATCAAGAATTTTAGGGGCTAAAGATAAGCAAAAAAGAAAAAGAAAAATTGGTGATATTCTTAATATATTAAAAAGAAAATTCGGAACAAAGGTTAGTAAAATGGATCCAGCTTCAATTGATGAGTATTTAGTTACGAGAGGTGTAAGTCGATCTATAGCAGAAAAAATTACTCATAAATTTATTGAAACAATGGAAGATATTTCTAGTTTAAAAGATGAAGATTTTGCTGTCCGCAGAAAACATACTCCCATTGTTTCTGAAGCTCAAAGAAGATTATTTGGGGCTGTTGCAGGTGGAGCTAAAACTGCCGCAGAAGGTTTATCTCCGGTTGAAGCTAAAAAACATTTAAAAGAAGTAAAAGGAAAAAAACTTCCTGAAAAAGTTAAAAAATCAATAGGGGATGGTGACAAAAAGAAAGTGAAAACATATGGGATTGTTCTCAGATCCAAAGATAAAGATCTCATGAATAAAATTGTTAAAGCTGTAAAGAAAAATCTATTTAATAAAGAAGGAGACATTGAGAAGGCTAAGAGCAAGGGAAAAACTGGAATGTACCAAGGATTCAAAAAATTGGTTCAAGAGTAAATAATTCTACAAAATTAATTATAAGGAGAGAAAAATGAAAACATATGGTGTAATTCTTAAGTCAACCAACAAAGCGACCATGAATCGTGTGGTAAAGATGGTAAAAAGTATTCTTAAAGCAAAAGAACCACAGAATGACAGCAAGGTTTTATCCATGATCAAAGCCACACGAAATAAAGCTATGGGTACTGGCGGATCAGGGGCCGGAGTTGTAGGAGCAGGTATGGGGACAGCTAATCAGAGTTGGTCATACAAAAATCGCAACAAGAAAAAGAATATTAAAAAAGGTGTTAAGATAGAAACGGGGAAAGAGTACAACGAAAGACAAACTGCTCCAAGCGAAGCTACAGTTACTGCCGGATATCCAAAGGGAACCGCAAAAATTCAAACAGTTGGCAAAAAGGGCTCTAATGCAGAACGGGGAAGTAATGCTACGACAAAACAAAAGGTTGAAGCCGGGTATCCTCAGGGAGTTGCCAAGATAAATAAGAATGTGAAAATTCTTGATGGGAAAGAATATATTTCTGGTCAGTCTGCTCCGTCGGAAGCAACTTTAACTGCCGGATATCCAAAGAATGCAACTAATGGAATTCCTGTAAAACGTTAAATATTAAACAATCAAGGGGCTAAGTTTAATTTAGCTAATTAAACGAGGTAGCTTATTCCTACCAAGCCCTTAAACTCGAATAAGGAGATAAAATATGGAAGAAAAAATAGTAACTTGTCAATTGTGTGGTTTTCAAAGCACTCAGTTACAATTTCATGTTAAAAAATATCATAATCTTACAGGAAAAGAATATAAAGAAAAATTTCCAAATAGTCAATTAGTTTGTAAAAAAGTTAGAATTTTGACGAGTGAATCAAAAAAAGGTGATAAAAATCCTCATTACGGTAAACATACTTGGAAATATGGTTTAACTAAAGAGACCGATGAGAGAATAAGAATTGCTGGAGAAAAAACCGGTAAAGCATTAAAAGGTAAACCTAATCTTGCTTGGAAAGACAAAAAATTAGAAGACATAGTTGGATCTTTTGAAAAAGCTCAAGAAATTAAAAAAGAACAAAGTAGATCAAGAAAAGGAAGATATGCCGGAGATAAAAATCCTGCAAAGAAACCTGGAGTTGGAGCAAAAATTAGTAAAGCGAAAATGGGACATGAGGTTACAAAAGAAACGAGAATAAAATTAAGATTGAGAAGAATCGAACAGCTTACAGTTAACGGGAAAAAATGGGCTTCTTATAATATAAAAGGTTGTGAATATTTTAAATCCTGGGATGAACAAAATAATACCAAGGGTCAGTATGCAGTATATGGCGGGGGTGAATATTTGATTCCTGGATTATGGTTTTCTCCCGATTATACAAATCACGATATAAAAAAATTCAAAGAATGGGACGAACCTCGTCACTATGATAAATTTGGTAATCTTAAACCAAAAGATGTTCAAAGACAGAAAGAAATCCAAGAAGCCTATCCGGATCATGAATTTGAAAGAATTAAAGTAGATAGGAATGATAACATTCTTGAGATAAAACTATATCCTGCTTTAAATACTTTATTAAAAGGAGACAAGGGATAATTCATGCCTCTTTTAGGGAAGGAACCAATCCCCCCCCAGGGAATTAACAATTCGCAGGTAGATACTATCGCCCCAAATAGTGATTATTTATTTAAGAACTATTGGGTTGGTAAAGAGTTTATAGCTCCTGGAAATGGACTGTCAAATGTCGGAGGATCCGGATGGGTTGGGGGTGTGTCACAGGTTTCTGAAGTCGGAAATTATCCACTTCCCCAACCATGGGAACAGACAAGTTTACTTGAGAGTTTGCTTAGGAATAAATTAATCAAAGAAAAAACTCCTCTCCCTCCTATTATATCAAGGTCAGGTAAAGTTCCTGGAACAGAAGCAATTTTCTATCCAAAAGAATTACCAGATGATTATGGAGCTTGGATGACTCAGATATATGTAAAAGGAAAAGGAATTGCGGCTTTTACAGCATTGGGGAATTATAATTATGAGGCACAACATTCATACCCTCCCACAAATTTGTCGGATGAAAAGATGGGAAGCACTTTACAAGGACTCAAAGCTAGCAAATTAATCAGGAGTTAAAAAGGAAAAATTATGGTAGACTTAGCCTACGAGGATTATCAATACCAATATTACATAAACCGGGCTATTGCTCCGGGTATAATTTCTGATATGGAAAGGAATTGGTACATTCAAGATTTAGGTGCCGGACCTTCGTTATATTATTTAACAATAAATGACTTGGAATTATTGTGGTTGAAATCTAAAACGGCAGATCCTTCAAATGATATAGATGATCAATGGTATATTTATCTTTCACCTCTATACGGAAATCTTTCTGTAACAGATTTAAAATATGCTTTATATAAGGCTGGATAAATGTTAAAAAATCTAGAAAAAACACTATTCAATAATTTAGCTGATGACGCTTATTTATCTGCTGATTGGGAATCGCGTGAGAAAGTAATTAAAATTCTTCGTGAAACCTCCAAGCAGATAAAAAGATTGATCGAGCTCAGTGATTTAGTGCAGAGAATTGGTCCTGATAACATGAAAAGTTTACAGGGAGCAAACGCTGCAGTTGAATTTTCATGTGAAACATTAGATAATCTCGATAAACCTATTGAGGTTGTTAAGCAGATTCTCCAGGACAAAAGTGATGAGATTGAGAATATCATTCTTGATAATGATAAAGTCCCTAAAAGATTTAATCTCTATGTTTCTTATCTTAATTCTTTTCTGCGGACTTTGAAGAGAATCATAATAATCACTGAAGGACTGGGTGAATAAATGCTAAAAAACTGCGAGATAGAAATTGAAGAGATAACTGATCAGCCTCAAGTTAAAGATTCAATTTTAGCTAATGGAAAAATATTGGCTGATGAGATAATTAGAGATGTATTAGAAAACAATCAGGAGACAAAATGAATAAAAATCACATAATGTCTATTATAAAAGCTACCCGCAGTAAACCCAAAGGGCATAAAGCCTATCAGCGAATGACTCCTACAGGAAAAGTTGTTCAGGTTAAAGAGAAGCCTTACGCTAAAGAAAACAATGTTAAAACTTTGCGGAATGAAATTCGACAATTGACCAAAGAGCATGATTATCTAGGAGCACAATCAGAAAAACTTGATAAAATACTTGACAAATATACAAAATATTTGGGTTCAAGTAATAAGACTGGCCGTAAAAAATTCTATCATTATAGAAATATTATGGGTAAAATTGATAACAAATATTATAATATAGAAGAAAAGCTTAATCAATTAAAAGAACAGTATAGAGTAGCAACTGATCCTGCTGCTAGGTTTGAAGGATCTGATTCTGATTCTCTTGAGATCTTAAGGCAGAAAAAAGACACAGCTGAGCAAGAAAGAGACGTTATTCGGTTGAGTCCTATGTTTCAAGAATTAGAAAGGCTGAGTAGCAAACGGAATAATCTAAGAGAAAAAGCTGATATAGCTTCTTGGAAAAATCGTGATAAATGGCTGGCTTTGGCAGATAAAGCTGATGAAGAATATTATGCATACGAAAAAAAGTTTGATATGACCAGTACTGGCAAATTGTATAAAAAGCTGTATTGGAACATTGATCAAAGAAAAGGTATTTTGAATCAACTAAATTATTTAATAGAAAGTAAAGAGAAAACAATTAAAAATAAAAAATGGTTAAAAAGAACATTGCAAAGATCACCATTTACTATTGACGAATGGAAAAAAATAGGTGATGCAGCTTCTAGAACTTGGCATCATGGCGGAGATCAATTCGCTTCTGACGCCATCGCTTTAGTTAGAGAAGGAGAATATAGAGGAGACGATACAGATGTTTATACTGAGCTTATTTTAGATGGCGACGCAATATACACTTTAGGTAAGCTAGATCCTAAAATATACAAAAAGATTACTCCAAAAACATATAATAAAGCGAGAGAAATCGTAGCTACTCTTCTTTTTAGTAAAGGACGATATCGAACTGCTCTTGAAGAATTAAAAAATGAAATGTCAGACAATCAATATGAAAAATCAGATGAGAGAATTTTGAATCTCATCAAATCAACAAGAACAATGGGAAGACATATGAGAATTAGATCAGGAAAACCATATTCTGCTGGTCAAGGAATTACTAAACAACCAAGAGGAAGCAAAGAGGCTCCAACAATGACGGAGCAAGATCCATTTGAAGATCTTCGGCCAACAGAGAAAGAGGTAGGAGAACATTATCGCCAATATGGAGATATACCTCTCAATGAATTTGAAAAAGCCAAAAATGAACCTACTTTAAAAGAATTAAAAAAACAATATGAAGATTTATTAGAACAAGCTAAAAGACAAACTACTCAAGATAATGTTCCTTATTTTGATAAAGAATTAAGTAGATTATCAAAACAAATTAAAGAAAAAGAAAGTTCTGGATTTCGCAAGAAACCAGTTCGTCATGAAAGACATTTGAAAACAGGAAAAATTATAGAAGCAGGATCAGGAGAAAAGAGAAAATCTAAAATTAAACAGCTATATAAAATTGTTCTTAATCGATTTGGGGCTATGTGTGATGAGCAAGGAACTGGAGATCAAGTAGAGAATTTCTTAGTCAAAAGAGGAATTAATCCTTATAAGGCAAATGATTTAGCAGCAAAATTTATGGATAAAATGCTGGAAGGAAAAACAAGGTAGGTGAAAAAATAATGCAAATACATACATTCGACGAGGGGGGTTACTGCAAACAAGAAGGTATTTTCGAGAAATCTCAGGAAATTAATAAAACTATGAATACTCTTGGTGGTGATGGAGAGTGGCAAAGTGTTTATGGGGTTAAGCTTTTCGTTGGTCCTGATGGAGTTATACTAAGGGGACCAGATCAGTTTATTGGAAGAAAATTCGATGATGTTAAAAATTTAAACTATAATGATATTTTTACAGTTGAAAGAAGCGTTGCTCGGGCTATGATGACGACAAACAAATCGCTGAACCCAGACGACCCTGAAAATAAAGAAGAAAATAAAAAAATTATGGAAGAAACGAAAGATTTTATCGACAAAACAATTGCAATTAGAAAAGCAGAAAAGTCCAACGCTCTCGTGGGACACGATCCCTTGTACACAGTTGACAGGTCCAAGATTTAAAAAGAGGTGAAGTAAATGGGAAGATATCAATGCTTCATGTGCGGGACGATAGAGGAGAGGAATGATGATGAAACAGAAAAGATTGACGATAGACCAAATGATGTATCTGGTGAAGTGGATGATGGACAAACAGAAGAAGTTAGAGAAATTAAATGTAAGCAGTGTGGAGAATCAAAGTGGATTAGACTCGGAGAAGAGAAAAAACCAATAGAAGTAGATGACAATATTCTGACTAAAATATCCTTTTTTCTGTCTGATATTTTTAGTCATGTAAATAATTTTCTTGAAGTAATATGGAATAAAATAACTGATATTGTTAGTCTTATAGTTATTTATTTTATTGTTTTATGGCGGTCGACAACATCTCAAAGACAGAAAATCATCAACAAGATAACCGCTTTCACAGGTTGTGTTTTAGGGGTATATTTGATTGATTATTTTTTTAAATGTGGTTTTGACAAAGCGGCCATTTTAATCGTTCTGTTATACATTATTTTCAAAATTAATAAATTCGGGGAGCAATAAAACATGGTTCTTAATTCTTTTACTAGCAAGGTGTCACAAGGGCTTGAAAAGGCATTTAAAAATCAATATGGCATGAGAGACGTTTCTGACGGCAATGGAATGATTTTAGAAAAATCAATGAAAGCCTGGGTGCCTGGTTATCGATCTTATGATAAATACGGTCAAGAGAAAACTGGTACTGATTTTCATCTTACTCCAGAGACATTGCGAAGAATGTATCAATATAATTGTGTTGTTAGAATGGCGGTTGACGCAATTATTAACGAGGTCACATCAGCAAAATGGGATATCATGCCTAAAGAGAAAGATGACAATATTGAAAAGGATAAGGTTAAGCAAGAAGATCAGAAAAAAAGGATCAAAGAAGTAAAAGGTTTCTTTGAGAAGCCTAATAAAAATAAAGAAAATTTCAGAACAATTTTAGAAAAAATGATGAGGGATTTATTATTATTGGATGCTGGAGTAATAGTTAAATCTCATACTCCACAAGGAAGAATAGCAGAAATATATGCAGCAGATGGTGGGACTATAAAAATAGATGCTGACAGACATGGAATGATAAATTGCTTTTGGCAGGTTATTCAACAAGAAGGACTGAAACCATTAAAATTAGAGTCTAATGAAGTAATTTATCTGATGATGAATCCAAGCACAAATAGTTTATATGGATTATCTCCATTGGAAACTCTACATAACATTGTTACAGCTTTTCTTTACGGGGAAACATATAACCTGAAGTATTTCGAGAATAGTTCTACTCCAAGAGGAATTCTTGATCTCGGTCCTGCAATTACTGAGGATCAGTTAGACAGATTTAGAACTTACTGGCAGTCGGAAACTATTCAACAACCTCATCGAACATTTGTTGTAGGTGGAGCGTCTGCAGGCTCAAAGTGGACCGCAATTGCAATGACCCCCAAAGATATGGAGTTTAACAACTATATGAATTGGTTATTGAAAGTTATTCTTGCAGTTTTTGGAGTTAGCCCTTCAGAAGCAGGATGGACAGAAGATTTGAGAGGGGCTCCCGCAACAGGACAATTACTTCAATCTCAGGCTTTTAAGAATAAATCTATTTATCCTATGATGGACAAAATTTCATATTATTTAACAAGAGATATTATTTGGGATGAATTTGGTTATGACGATTTAAAATTCGAATTCATCGAGGAAATCAGTCTCCAAGAAAAAATGTTAAAAGGACAATACGACAACATGAGAGTAATGTCAGGGATTATGTCAGTTGACGAAATTAGAAAGGAATCAGGTCTTAGTCCAAAGCCAAAGGAAGAAGAAGGAATGGGAGGTATGTTTGGTGGAGGAGAAGAAGAGGAAGAGGACTTTGAAGCTTCACCAGAGAAACCAAATGATCCAAATCAAACACTTGATTTAGTTAAAAAAGAATTAAATAAAAATTCAACAAACACTCAAAAAATGATTGCGAAAGCTTTTAATAAACTTCGTTTTGAGGTACTACGAGGTCTGGTGCATAGCCAGTTTTTGAATGAGAACAAACAGTAGATACCTGAAACCCGATTTCGGATATGGTGATAGTGTTTTCTTTAAAACATCAGAAAATGTAGCTATTGGTCTTGGGGAATTTGAGGGAGTTGTTACAACCCCGGAAGAAATAGAGGCATGGATTTTTAATGAGTTTACCAAAGAGGCTTCACAATTAGGAACCAAAGCTATTAATTTTAGAGTAAAATCAAGATTAAAACTTCTTAATCGGCTGAAGAGAAATGTTTCTACTCAAATTGATATTTTGGAATCAGAAAATTTTATTATCGACAAAAACTATGACAAAAAACATGACAAATTTAAAACAACAAATTATTCGCATAAAAAAAGCTCTAAACACTGACGTTATTGATATCCGGAATGATATCAGAAATAAATACAATATTTTTATTGATATTGATAACGCCGAGTGGTTGAAAGAAACTGCAGATATTCTTACAAATTCAGATATACCCGATAGTCATATAAAAAACAATCCATCATTAAAAGTAATTAATACGGATCCCGCAAAAGACTTTTACAGTAAGTGTAACCGAGAAACTGGTGTAATAACTTTGAGCACCCAATTGTTCGATCCAGAATTCAGAAAAAAACAACCATTCCACAGAATTAAAGGAGTCCCCACCTTAAAAGAATTACTTATCCATGAAATTGGTCATGCAGTTGGTAATGCTCATAATGAGAAACTAAATAAAGATTTTGAAAAAACATTCGGCTGGGCAGTAGCAAATGGAAATAAAAACATTATCGATGAATGTAAAAAAAATGGTTATGTCAGTTCATTAGATTCATTTCTTAATGTTCCAATCGAACAATTAACAACTATAGACGATAAGGAAAGAAAAAGAATCGCCGATAAAATTAAATTAGACGGTATTTATCAAAAACCAGATAAGCAGATTAAGATGTCCTGGTATGGGATTACCGGACCTAAAGAAGACATGGCCGAAAGCTACGCAAATTATATCTTGGCTTCAGATAATTTAAAAAGAGTAGAGCCAGAAAGATATCAGTATATGAAAAAAAATGTCTTTGATAATAAAGAATACAGCGCACTACAAAAATCTATTCAGAATATGAAAAAAATATTGGCTCCATATTCTAATTTAGAAAGTCCATATGGAGATATTCCGGGATCAAAACAAGAACTGGCTACTAAAAAAGTAATCGCTAATAAAATAAACAGAGTCAAGAAAAAACTAAGGGGGAAGTGATGCAAAGAACTGAAGAGTTAAATTTATTTTTAAGATCGATTTCAAAATCAGATGTTAGGACGAGACAAAGAAGAGTTAATCGATTTGAAAAAGGGACATTAAAAATGATTGTATTAAGCATTGATGGCGGAATCTTGGCCGTGACTGGCAGACTAAGGAATGAGCCGGATAGAAAAATTCAAACATTGATATTTAATAAATCGATTAATCCTTATGGAATAAAATCTTGGTCTTTAAGAAAAGCAAAAGATTGGGTGCATTTGTACAAAAAATCCATAATAAAATCTATTAACCCAGAAAAAATTTCAAATAGAATAATTATTATGAAAGCAATTAAGGCAGCTGAACATCAAATGATAAACAAATTACCGAAAATTATAAATAAGGTATTACAAGGAGATGAGCAATGAGTAAATTATTGGGAGGGAATTTTTCTCTTGATATTTCCAAGGCCGTGGAAGGTAAAATCAATCCGGCAAAGAAAAAACGGATAATCGAGGGATACATGACAACTCCCGCTCTCGATCTAGAAAATGAAGTAACAGACAGCAAGGCGTATCCTGAAGCTGCCGAAGAATTGAACCAACATGTTCATGATGGATCTCCAATTCCTATTTTTATTGAGCATCGTAGGAAAGAAATTTCTTTACCTGTTGGGAGAATTATTTCTGCTGAAGCAAAGCCTAATGGGATATGGTTTAAGGGAGAGATCGCAGAAGGTAAAATAGCAGATCCTGTTTGGGAGCTGATTGAGCAAGGGATGTTAAACGGATGCTCAATGGGTGGAGATGCCTTAGAAACAGTTCCTGATTTTGATCCTGAGAAAAACAAAGAATTCAAAAGAATAAAAAAGATGACTATTAGAGAATTATCATTGACAGGGCTACCTGTTAATCCTCAAGCAGTTTTCTCTATGGCAAAATCTTTAAATATCGAAGAAAGGAAGGTGAGATCAAAATTGGAAAAATTAGAAAAAGCAATAGAAACAGAATATGATATTAGTACTATAGAGAAAGCTGTTAATGATGGAAAAATTGATGAAGAGAGTATGAAGAGAATAAAATCAGCTCTCGATGGATTAGAACAACTTATTGGAATAAAAACTGATGAAACTCCAACGAAAGAAGAGGCTCCCAAAGAAACAGAAGTAGCAGAAAAACCCACTGAAGATAAAGGTAAGTTAGATCAAATTTTAGAGAAAATAAATATGCTTGTTGAAAATAAGGAAAAACCTGCAGAAAAACCCGAAGAAACTATAGAAGAACCAAAAACTACAGAAGCCCCCAAAGAAGAAAAAGAAGAAGGAGGTGAAATGAATATGGCAAAAATGAAAGATATTGATGAAAAAGAAGAAGATAAAAAAGAAGCAGAAACACTGAAATGTAAATCTTGTTCGATGGTCTTCGAAAAAAGTGAAGATGAAGATTACGAGGTTAAATTCTGTCCTAAATGTGGTAAACCATTCGGCGACGAAGAAGTTGAAGGCGAAGTTGATGCTGAAGATAGTGAAGATGGAGAGGAAATCGTTGACGAGGAATCAGTTGACGAAGAGCCGATGGATGAAGAGGAAGACATTGACGATGAAGAATTAGATCTCGATGAAGAAGGCGAAGATGACGAGGATGAATTCGAAGATGACGAGGAAGATGATGTTGAAATGGTAAAGTTTGTTGATGATGAGGATGAAGATGACGAGTTTGAGGAAGATGAGGAAGATGAGGATGATGAGTCCTTTGAAAAGAATTTAGAAATTCTTCAGTCAAAACCGTCAAAAGATTCCGGTCAGTCAATTTCAACATTCAAGGGAGATTATATCAAGCCATCAACTGGTAAACGGACTAATCCTGCTGACACCACAGAGCACGAACATCCGAAGCCATTCAAGCCGTTAGAGACTGGAGTTTCAGGTGAACAGTTTGCTAACTATGGTAAGGATCGTACAGAGAAATCTATGAGTTCGTCCAGAATTAAGAGGATGGTTGAGAAAGCTGTTAAGGATTCCGTAGAAGAGACAATTAAATCTTCTATTGAAAAAGCAATTGACGCTTCTAATGTTGAAAGAAAAGTTCTTGGTCCGATTGAGAAATCTCAAAATGCGACTCCTGATACTATCAGTGATGACAGAGTTTTCGCTCGTGCCCTTTCCCAAGGTCTGTCTGATCCGATCCCGATGGAGTAGAGAACCTGTTAGACTAAACATAAAATGTTTGTCGTTAACGCGACGCTTTTCTTAATTTAAATCAACGTTGATTCATTTGATTCAAAAATGCGGCTTTTGTCGCGCGGTTGAAAAAGTCCTGAATGTTTGTGATGGTGATCGAAAGAAAACTATCATAAGTGTGTTATAGACACATCAACTTCAGGCAGAAAAAAGAATTTTATTGTGGTTAAAAAACCACGGCTTGAAGGGGGTGACTTCCTGTGCTGACCCCCGAAGATGTTAACAACATCAGCGATAATATCCTCAGGAAAAAAGGAGGATAGAAATAAAATGCGTACATCATTCAATTTTGGGTGATGTTAAACTCTACTATATCGGAGGAAGGTTTAAAAGAAACTAATAAATCAATTCCGAGGAAAGACTGGAATACTCCAGAATCCGTAGAGACTATACGTAGAGCTTCCTGAAAAAGGAAGAAGATATAGTCCAAACTGAAGATATAAATAAAACTTCAGAGGAATTCAGAAATGAAATTCCCGCCTTGAAAAAAGGTTAATAAGTAATAGAATGTGAAAAAGCTTAAATCTGTGTTTTGGAGCTTTTAAAATTTGGCTATATGCTGGGACCTCCAATACTGGACAATCAGCAGGAAAGACTCTTAAAAAAGAGAATCCTCAGAGACTATACGCCAAACATCTCGTACGCATTCCAGGAAAAAGATGATGATATAGTCCGTTCTATATGGTGACATATAGAGGCAAGTAGAAATATTTGCCCGCCTTGTAAAAGGTAATAAAAGTAACACGAAGTGAATACAGTTGCCGGAACGGGTGGAGATACCTTGATCCCGCGTTTGGCGGATTTTTAATTTGGTCCGCTTTAAATTGAGCTAAATCGGTGAACATCTTTTTCTAAAGACAATACCGAGGAAAGACTGGAATACTCCAGAATCCGTAACGACTATACGCTCAACATTGGAATAAAATCCATAAAGATATAGTCTAAACTCCAACTATAGATAAAATTGGAGAGGAATTCAGAAATGAAATTCCCGCCTAAAAAACTTTAGGTTATTAAAGTAATAGAATGCAAATCATTCCGTTTTTAAAATAAGCGGAATTCAAATTGGGCTAATTCGGTAAAAACCTGAAAGAGAAAATTTTTCAGGCAATACCGAGCTAAATTCAAGAACAATCTTGATAAAAGTGTAGAGACTATAAACCCGATGCTAATTCCTTTAATTAGTAATGATATAGTCCAAACTGCAAATATAAAAATTAAATTGCAGAGATAAGAAGAAATTCTTATCCGCCTCTTAAACAAGAGGTTATAAAAGTAATAAAATGTTATCCGGCAGAAATCGTGTTTAAATATGCGACTTTGAGTAGAGATGCTCATCGAAAATCTCGTAAATTGCTGGAAAATCTTAACAGTCTACTAAACTACAAAGTAATTTCTTTAAAATGAAATAAACTTGAATGTTTAAAAATTAGTAGAATTAGACAATCAGCAGGGAAGCTCGAAAGAGAACCTTCAGAGACTAGAGACGAGACATCTGAAAAGATGATGATATAGTCCGAACTTCAAAGAGATTTGAAGAGTTCTGTTTTAAAAAAACAGAGAGTAACACAATTGATATGCGCCAATTCCTCCCAACATTCGTATTAACTTGCGACTTTGAGTAGAAATACTCATTGAAAAATTCCGTAAATTGCTGGAAACCCCGAGTATATTTTGGTACAGAAAAATTAAATATTCTGTAAAAATCCAAAATTGCGGACAATCAGCAGCCAAGCTTCCTCTAAGGAAGAAGGTTCAGAGACTAAAGACGGAACTTCTGAAAAGAAGATGATATAGTCCGATCTTTATAGCGATATAAAGAGTTGATAGAGAGAAAATATTTTTCTATCAGAATAACAGAAATGAATGCCGACCCAAGTTTATAGATTTCCTAAGTTAAGTGCTGGTTGATTTTATTGCAGCCACTTCAAGAAGAAATTCTTGTCGAATAAGCAACTATATCGGGGGAACTCTTCAAGAGAATAAATCTGAAGACAATCCCGACGGAAGAGAATACCAGAAATGGTGGAAAAAACTCCCGCTAGAGACTACACGTTGCAACCTTGAATAAAGGTTATGATATAGTCCAAACTGCATAGTGATATGCAGAGGAATTCAGAAATGAAATTCCCGCCTAAAAAACTTTAGGTTATTAAGTAATAGATTGAGCAATGTTTATTATGTTGGTGAGGCGATTGCGGCTCCAGAATCGGCAATGAGTACCGGAACCGTGGAATTGACTGCGAAGAAATTAATGGTTGATTTTAATGCAGCCACTTTTGAGAGAAATCTCAATTGAAAAATCTTACTATATCGGTGAAACTCTCGAAAACTATGATATAATATAACTATGGGGCTAAGAAGAGCTTTATAACCTCTTCGAAGGTGCCTAAATCACCAAGCCCCTTCTTTACCTATTTAGGAGGTAATAAATGAATAAATTTAGAAAATGTTTGTATTGTGATAATTTAGTTAAAGTAAATAAACCTCATATTGCCAGAATTCTTTGTCAAGAATGTAAAGATAAGAAAAACATTCCTATTTTTAAAGATATTCAGGGGATAGAAAATGTTAATTATGTGATTTGCAAAATTTGCGGATATAAAAGTACGCAATTATTTTGGCATATTAAAAAACATCACAAATTAACAGGTAAACAATATAGATCTTTATTCCCTGGAGAAAAATTAATGATTTCTTGGAATTTAGGATTAACATCTGAAACAGACATTAGAGTTAAGAAAAATGCTGAAAATTCTGGTAAGGTTAGAAAAGGAAAGAAAAATCAAAAATCCAGTGAAACTAAGAAGAAAAAATTTAAATTGGGTTTATTAAAAATTTGGAATAAAGGCTTAACAATAGAAGATCAAAGAGTTAAAAATTATACAAAAAATCGTGAAAAGACAATAAAAGAAAAATTTGCTTCTGGTGAATTAGTTGTTTGGAATAAAGGACAGACAAAATATTCACACCCAAGTATAGCTAAGTCAATAATAACAAGACGAGAAACGATGGCAAAAATTTAGCTTTAGATCCTCATTATTATGATCTTGACTTTGGTGAACCAAGTAATTTAGATTTAGCTCTATATGCCGAGTTAGAAAAACATAACATAAAATATATTCCACAATATTATTTCGTTTGTTCTGAATTAGAAACAATAATAGATGCGTTTATAGAACCAAATATTTGTGTTTATGTAGATGGTACATATTGGCATAGTCCTGGTCATATGAGAAGTAAAGATAGTTATCAAAAACTTATTCTAAGAAATAAAGGATTCATTCCTTTAAGATTTTCTGAAGAATATTTTTATTCAAACAAACATTTAGTTATAGAAGAAATTAAAAAAGTTATTCGAGACAATACCGAGGCAACCTGAGAAATCAGAGAGTCCGTAGAGACTACACGTAAGAATCCTATCTAATCACATAGGAAAAAGATATAGTCCGAACTCTATAGTGATATAGAGAGATAAATAGAAATATTTACCCGCCTCGAAAGAGGTTATAAAGTAACAAATTTGTGCCCTCGCCATCAGTGCCGAGTTACAAGAGGATAAATTGTTGTCCTCTAAAAATTGTATTAAAACGGTGAAACGCTTCGAGAATATATGTTATAATTAATAGGGGCTAAGATTGACCTCATGAATCAATCGACGGTTGCCCTAACAACCAAGCCCTTCTTTACCTTAGGGGGTATGAAATGAAGAATGATAAGATTCAATGTCCAATTTGTAAAAATTGGTATCATAATTTGACAGGAAAACATTTGCAAAAACATGGTTATAATTCAGTAAAACAGTTTTTATTAGATTATCCTAATTCTAAAACAATATCTAATAGAGTATCAAAAATTCTTTCAAAACATTGGCATAAGAAATTAAAACCAATGCGTAAAGAAATAGGTAGAAAATCTAGTGAGACTAAAAAAGAAAGATTTAAACTAGGTTTATTGGAACCTTGGAATAAAGGATTAACTAAAGAGACTGATAAAAGAATTAAGAAAAATGGTGAAAGTGTTTCTAATACATGGAAAAGAAAATCAAAAAGGGAAAAGAAAAAATATGGAAAAGTCGTCAGCAAAAGATTAAAAGGTAGAAGTTGGAAAGATCTTTGGGGTGAAGAACAAGCAGAAATAAGAAGTGAAAAACAAAGTAAGAGGTTGAAAGGAAAAGGTAGTCCTTTTTATAAAGATGGAAGATGTTCAGATAAATTAAATTATATTAATGATTACGGACCAAATTGGCCAAAGATAAGAAAGGCTATTTATAAAAGAGATAATTGGACTTGTCAAGAATGTTTGGCAAAAGATAGAAAAGTACTTTGTCATCACATAATAGATTATTTTGATTTTCCGGTAGAAAAAAGAAAAGAATTTGCTCACCATGGATTGAATTTAATTACATTATGTTTTTCTTGTCATTCAAAATTAATTAACAAAAAGATTCTTAAAGTCAATACCGTGAGGTATTTAGAGATTACAAAATCTAAGTATCTTGTAACGACTACGTATTCAAAGGCAACTTTGAGTGCTACGTACAACATGCTAAAAAGCATGATGATATAGTCTAAACTGTAGACATAATTCATAAACTGCAGAGATAAGAAGAAATTCTTATTCGCTTATTTCAGAATTAGGTTTTCTAAATAAGTTATTAAAGTAATAAATTGGCAATTTTGCCGATTGTGCCAGTTGTCAGAGATGACATGGCCAAAGCGTTCGCGCTGGCAGAAGAAGATGTGTTCGAATTGATGAGCACCTTTTGAGAGAAATCTCAATCGAAAATTCTACTATATCGGTGGAACTCTTTGTAATCTATTTGAAATCTATGATATAATATAACTATGGGGCTAAGTTTGAATTAATTACTCAAACGAGGTTGCCTGAACAACCAAGCCCCGTTACTTTTCAGGAGGTAAATATATGGTTTTTCCAAAAGGAAAAAAGTTTCCAAAATCTGGTATTGAAAAATTAAAAAAGACTTTCAAAAAACGTAAAGAATTAAAATTACACATAGGAACGAAGAAGATCAATGAAAAAAAGATTAATTATTGTTTAAATTGTGACAAAGAAATAATCGTTTCTGTAAATGGGTGTAATAAGGATAAGAAATTTTGTTCTTCAAGCTGCGCTTCTTCTTACAATAATAAAATTAGATGGAGCGATAATGAAAAGAAACAAAATTGGATAAGAAAAATCAATGAGACAAGAAAAAATAATAATAGTTATCATACTGGAAGTTTAAAAGCAATTCAAACCAGAAGACAAAATAATAATTTATATAGTTGGAACACAGGTTTAACAAAAGAAACTGATGAACGTTTGAAAAAAGCTAGTGAAAAACAAAGTAAAGATAGGAAAGGAGTTTCTTGGGTAGATCGCTTTGGAGATGAAACAGCAAAAGATATGAAAAGACAAGCTAGACAGAGATTGACAGGTATGATTATCGACGGAAAATTAGAATTAAATTATGGTTTAGAATGGATAAAAATCCGAAAAGAAATTTTAATTAGAGATAATTACACTTGTTGTGTTTGTAATGTTGAAAAAGCTGAAAAAGTTCATCACATTGTTCCATATAGAATTATTAAAAAACATGAGAAATTTTTATTAGTATCAGTTTGTAAAAAATGTCATTTAAAAATAGAACCAAAGAATATACCGACGGAAGAGATTACCTTTGAATCGTATATAAATTATTATATAAATAAAGGTGGAAAACTCCCGCTAGAGACTACACGTAGAACCCCTATAACGGGTGATGATATAGTCCGAACCTCAGATATAAAATAAAACTGAGGAGTTATCTAGAAATAAGATAACCTCTTAAGAAATTAAGAAGTAACAAAATTGTTATCAATGGTAACACGGCTGGTGCTTTTGCGGCTAACGACCCTAAGTTTGCATGGATATGAAAAATATTTAGTGCCTTACAAGAGAAATCTTGTATAGAAAATTCAGAGAATTGCTGGAAGATCCTAAGAGCTTGTTTAACTACAAAGTAGATTCTGTAAAATGAATCAAGCTTGATAGTTTGAAAATAAACAAGATTGGATAATCAGCAGGGGAGCCCGAAAGGGAACCTTCAGAGACTATGTACTGAACTTCCTGAAAAAGGAAGATGATATAGTCCGTACTTTAGGGAAACTTAAAGAGTTCTGTTTAATAAAACAGAGAATAACACAATAGTCAATGGTATTCGGATTTCAGGAACTGGTACAGATGTCAATGCTAGCTCGGCTGCACTTACGCTCGCGAACATCTCGACTTCAATTCAAAATTTGGGCGTCTACGGACGCGACAAATCAGAATTGCTGCTCGTCGTTTCGTTGAGAGAAGAAAGCAGACTGCGTCAGCTACTTGGTATCAATCTGGCGGTCAACGCACTTGGCCTTACCGGTACGGCACTTCCGGGAGAGATCGGTAAAGTCTGGGGGGTTCCTGTAGTTGCTACAAACCTCTTACCTACGACTCTTGCCCCGGGAACCTTGTCTGTGGCCCTGATGATCAACAGAAATTGTGCAGTTATTGGTGGAAAAATTCGCCAATGTAAAAACTCGTAAATTCGGTGGAACTCCTGCAAAGGACAATACCGAGCCAAGCTTAATAGAGAAACTCTCGAAATAGAATTTTTTTATTATGAAGGTGTAACGACTATACACGAGTCTTCTTTAGAAAAAAGAATGAAGATATAGTCTGAGCTGAATAGTAATATTCAGATGTAGACAGAAATGATCTACATTTGGAAGATAAATTCTTCCAAGATAACAGTCTGGATAGAAGGATCTTCACAATCAAGTCCTCAAATACATCTGGGGTCTTATAAAAAACTTCGAGAATTGCTGGAAGCCTTTAGAGCTTGTTTAACTACAAAGTAACTTCTCAAATGAAGTAAACTTGAATGTTCTAAAAATAAACAAGATTAGGTAATCAGCAGCCGAGCCCGTGAGGGAAGGTTCAGAGACTATGCACGAAGCATTTGTTAAAAATAGATGATGATATAGTCCGATCCTTGTTGAAAAACAAGCAAATTTTATTATGGGTCTAAGTTGAGAATAATTAACTCCATGTATAAAATTTTGGAATTAAAAATATGCAGATGAGATTTTGATTAGGTCCGATCAGTTAAAACATAATAGCTGCTTCATAAAGAAATTTATGAATGGGACTTGGCTAATTCGGTGAAACTCCAGAAGTGGAAAACACCGAGCTAAATTGAGAAGAGAGTTTCTCTCTCATAAATGTGTAACGACTATATACCAGGCATCCTAAAAGGATGAAGAGATAGTCTGATCTACAAATATAACCAAATGAAATTGTAGAGTTGGTAATTCTTATACTTCGTCAATATAAGACAATCCAACACTCAGAAATGAGTTAACAAAATGTACTTGTCGTCGCGTCCGAAAGGATTATGAAAAATTAGTCCGTTTAGATAGAAATATCTAAATAAAATAATCTCGAAAATTGCTGGAAGGTCATGAGAGTCAAACAAGCTACAAAATGAATCCTTAAATGGATTGAGTTCGAATGCTTTAAAAATTGTTTGAATTTGATAATCAGCAGCCGAGCCCGAAAGGGAAGGTTCAACGACTACGCCCGAGACATCTCTAAATGAGATGATGATATAGTCTGATCTTATGGGAAACCTTAAGAGTTGACAGGAAATGTTTCTTGTCAGAATAACACAAATGTGGTTTCGCTATGCAATACGCCGACGCCTCGGTTCGGATTATTAATATAAATAGTTCCATTTAAGAGTAATCTTAAATTGCAAACTCAGAGAATTGCTGGAAGGTCCTTAGAGCTTGTTTAACTACAACATAATCTATGTTATAATAGATAAGTGTGAATGTTTGAAAATAAACAAGATTGGATAATCAGCAGCCGAGCCCGAAAGGGAAGGTTCAGAGACTATGTACTGAGTTTCCTCGAGAGAGGAAAATGATATAGTCCGATCTCATAGGAAACTATGAGAGTTGTAGAGAGAATATTTAAAAATATTTCATCTGCAGAATAACACAAATGTATTAATATCGCACCTTAGTTGTAAGACGATATTTCAGTTGAATATATCAACGGCAATGATGGAGGGGGTGCTTCAGACTAACCTCTAAAGTCCCCTCCTCTTGCAAAAGAAAATGATTTCAAAAAATAAATTTTAATTTAAAAGCTTCAGTGAAGCTGAAGTATAAGGAGGAAAAGAAATGAAGTTTAAATTGTCAGAATCCGTTTCCCTGAATTGGAACCGGAGAGATGGAAAAGATACTGTTGATGCATACGAAATTAGGGCTGGTGTTTTTTCAGTCGATCTTCCTAAAGATGTTTCTGAGTATATGTTAGATTATTATAAAGATAAAATTCTGGACATCGACGATAAAAAAGAGGAAGTAAAACCGGTTGAAGAAGTAATTAAAGAAGTCAAAGCTCAAAGTGCAGAAAAAACAAAGAAATTTGAAGAGGAAAAAGCCGAGGAAGAGAAGCAGAAATCTAAACCTACACCCGGGTTATCTTTGGCTGACCTCGCTAAAAACGCTTGATAATATAGGTTAGATATGCCCTCCGAAGCCTTAGATTAAAATTTGTTTATCTTATAGCTAAAACATCACTTTCGCGTGTAGTCTGGTCACCTCAGAGGTGTGTTAATCCCAAAGACATAGAGATATATGTATTTCTTGTGAAAACATCTCTGGGGTCATCAGAGGTGTCGACTGTAGTGCTTGGTACTTCATCATTAAAAATTATTAATCAATTCAAAAATGAATTATAAACTACCTAAAAGAATACCTCGAATTTATAAGTTTCCCAAGTCTCTTGGGTATGTAGCTCCTCCGTATTCATATCAACAATCTGAGCCTTTATATGTCCCGTTTTACAATAGGCTCAGTAGATTATTTGATCGACAGAGAATCGACTTAGAGAATAGTGGGACTGTAAATAAACTTCTTAACAAGAAAATAATAGAGGCTGATTATATAAAGAATTACCTAGATAATAACTCGAACATTTTCCTAAAAGACACTTATAAAGCTCTTAAGAACTACTACTTGAAACAATATAATTTAACTCGGGAAATTCTTCAAGAAGAAATTGTTCCTGATTTGAATAGAAAACAAAAACTATATATTAAGAAAATATCTCAGGGAATAAATGATCACACAAAAGATAGAGTGACGAGTTTAATCCAGAGATTGATTAGAGAGCAGACTCCCTCTAATAAAGCAAAAATTGAAATCGAATCTCTTTTTAACGATATGGGGCAATATAGATCAGAAAGAATAAGCCGAACAGAATTAACTAAAGCAGACAATGAAAGCAAATTCGATATTGCGAAAGAGAACAATAACACAAAGAAAAAATGGATTTTAAGTGAGATATGTAAAACAAAACATTGTAGAGTTTGCAGAGAGAATAGTAATATTGGTTGGATAAAAATTAATGAGAGATTTTCGTCTGGCAATCTATATCCACCACCGCATCCTAATTGCTCATGCGGAATAATTTTTAAAGGATGAAATAGGAAAAAATATGGCAGAAAATATAAATTCAACACATTATACATCATATTCTCTTGTAGCCGATTTTTTAAAAGGATTTAATCTGGGTAACATTGTCTCTCAAGATAATGTTAATGATACTCTATTGTCTTTTTGCGACTCCTATTTTGATTCCAATTGTTTTCGAGATTTTAAACTTCACAGTGGAGTTGTTGAATTTCATCATGGGTCAGGAAAAGATAATATTAATACTTATTTCTTTCCCATCGTAAGAATTAGTCGTATGGTTATGTATAATCAACTTTTACAAGCAATGAGAGTATTTTTAGACTCTGAATTAATTGTACATCCCCAGAGAGGAGAAATATTTCTTCCTCCAATTTATCCAGCATTTTTGGCGGATAAACCATTCGCGGCAATTTTGGGAAATATTTTTATTCCGGGTAGATATAATATTGAGGTCGATTATGATTATGGTTATGATCCTACTCCTCCTGATATTCAAATGGCAGCAACCAAATGGGTGTCAATACAATTACTACAGAAACATGGGGCATTTATGACAGGCGGCACTTCTAGCAGAAGCATTGATGGATATTCTGAAAGCTATGGGAAAATACCATATGATGGACTTATTTCGATGTGGATGAAAGAAATAGATGGAGTTGTGGCCAGGAACGCCAAAGTTTACGGACGAGCAATTTAGATGACTAAATTGCCAAAACAATCTCGTCATCAAAGAATCTCTAAATTAGGAAAACCATTCCAAGCAGGAAGTGGAGAAAAGCTTTTAAAAGAGAATGATTATCTATATCATGCAACTTATAGACCACTTTTAAACAAAATTAAAAAAGAAGGATTACAAGGTGGAAAAAGAAAAAATTATGAAGATTCCGCGACAAATAAAGTGTATTTAGATAAAACTCCGGAGGGAGCAGAGTCGTATGCAGAAACTTCCGACACCATTCCTGAAGAATGGCTTGATCAAATAGTAATTTTGAAGATACCTAAAAATAAGTTAAATAAAAAATTACTTAATGTAGATAAAAATGTATTGCAAACTGATGACGAAGAGGCACAAACATTTGAATATAGTGATACAATTTCTCCTCAATTATTAAGTGAGTACAAAAAAGATAGTGAAAAAATGAATTTAAATAAATCATATAAAATACCTTCTTCAATTGAAAAAAGTAGTAAACTAAGTAATACCATACTTCCATTTCCCCGGATGATTATGCAACCTCCAAAAGAGGGGGCCGTCGATCCTATAATGAAATTACCTAATGGGAGACAGATTACAATTAAACTACCTAAAGAAAAAAGACAAAATTTATCTTCTGAGAAATCTCTACCTAAAGCTCTGAGCTCGAAACCTGTGAAAGTTAATAAACTTCCTTTGCAGGGAGAGATTATTTCTAAATCATTGCTTCCGAAAATTATTAAACCTTCAACCACGAAAGCGTGGACTGGTAAAAAATCTCCTACAGGAGCAAAAAAAATGCCAGGAATATCTCGTTCTGGGAAAGTTTCTGGAGCCACAGGAACGGGAATTCCTAAAGGTACAAGTGCCCCATCTAAAACTGGTCAAACAGGTAGTGGAGAAAGAGCGGGACACAAATATGTTAAACGTGAAGGCACTCCTGGAGCTTATAAATATTGGTATAGGCTACCTAATGGAAAACTTGGAACTAAAAAACAATTAAATGAAGCGGTCAAACAAAAAGAATCAGCTGGGGTAAAAGGTGTAAAGCCAGTTGAAACAGTAAAGAAAAAACCAATCGAGAAGCCTTCTAAACTTCCCAGTGGTAAAAAAGAAGTTTCTAAATTACCTAAGGCTAAAGAAGTAACTCCTAAAATTGAAACTAAAGAAGTTGTTCCAGAAGCATATAATAAAATTTTTCCAACTGTCCCAAAAGAACAAAAAGCCGGGATGTTTTCCAAGGTCAAAGACGTTTTAGGTAACATCGCCGGAAAAATTAAAGATTTTGTTAATTCGACAGCTGGTAAAAGAAGTGAAGAACAAGAAGACGCACTTACAAAAGAAGTTCAAAGACTTTATGACATGTTATATATGATGTCTACTCTTGATAAATTTATGGTCGAAACAAAAGCTGGTAAAAAAATCGCTAAAGAATTCAAATTTAGTAAAGAGAAAATTGATTCGATGAATTCTATTACTGATTTAGACAATTTAATGAATGAGGCAAAAGATCCTGAAAAACCTCAGGCGGAACAAGTGGTTCATAAAATTCAAAAAAGAATTAATTTCCTATCGAAATTAGAGGCTGATCAACAGGATGAAGAAAGCAAGAAGAAGTTCCAAAAAGATGTAGAAATTGTTTCTGATCCTAAAAATAGAGTTTCTGCCTCTACGATAAAGAAAGTTCAAATAAGCCCTTCTGCGAAAATTAAATCAGAGGTTAATAAGGCATCTAGTGATTATTTATTAAAATTAGTAAATAAAAAAAGAACTGTTCCGTTTAAAACAGCTGATGATTATTTTAATCATAATAAAAAATTAATTGAGTCTACTTTAAAGAAAACCTCAGATATTTCAAAAGGTTATGTAATCGATCCGAAAACTGGAATCGTTACTTTCTCTGATAATAAAAAAGCTGAAGAAGCAGCAAAGCAGTTAAGGAAATATAAAACTGTTATTTTTAGAGATTCAGAAGATCCCAAAACACTCAAAAAACAAATAGTATTTTCTAAAGTTGGGGATGAGAGTATATTATCCCCCATGAATTCTTCTTATTTGGATGCAGCTCAAGCGATAGCAAATAAGTCAAAAAATGGGTCATCGACAGCGTGGGTTCCGTTAGGATTTGATGGTAAAACTTTTACACTCAAACCATCTGACGGAAGTGAAGACGCGGAAACTTCTTCATTGACATTTGCTATGCCGGGTGTTGGAAAATCTGTAAATATTAGAGGAACTACATTAGCTTCATTGATGGGCAATCCGGAAGGCACATACAAAGCTGTAATAGTTGATCCGTCAAGCAGTATATTTACAGAATTGGATAAAAATGATAGTGAATTAACTCCAGAAGAACGGACAACAAAAGCTACATTACAACATTATACTGACAAAGGTCTTCTAACTATTATAACGCCAAAAAGTGTAACTGGTAAAGATGAATTAGGTGATGATAATTCACGACAATTTATGGAAGCGGTGTTAGATAAAATAAACAAGGATAGGACACTACAAACTGCAAGAAGAACATCTCAAAATTTGGATAATCTTGCATCCAGTTCTAATGTTGAACCTACTGTACATTATCAAATAGATGAGTTAAATAAAATGGCTCTGTTGAATATTCCTAAGGATTTAAAAGAAAAATTTGGGGCGTCATTATCTGCTGGTATTAACGACACAGCAAGAAAAGGAAAAATGATTTTTCATGGCTATGGCCAATCACCAGAAGGATTATCGGATTCAATAAAAGGCGCTAATTGGAAACGAATTGAAAGTATGGGGAGGGCGAATGACAGAGTAATAGCATCAACTTTTAAAATAAAAGGCGGTCCGGAAATGATTCGTAGAACCCCTGAGAATGGAATTATTAGTATTGACAGAGGAACTGGCGGCACCGAATATTTTCAAAAACCAGTTGGTGGATCCGCTGTAGAGGGGGCAATGGCTCAAACTCCTGTGAGTACCAAGTCATCTCTGCCTAAAGCAAAAATCAACAAGGTTCCTAAACAGGCGAAAACTTAAAACATGACAACGCCAGGACAACAAGCTTTTGGTGGAAGAATTAATGTCGTTGCTAATCAGCTCGAACGAGGCGGGATGCCGGCCGTTGTTTATGCTCCGACAAAATGTGAACTTGCTATTTATCCGGTTGTCGACGAAGTTCATCAGTTAATTCCTCGAACTTATAGCACTGATGATTACTGTACTTTGACTGGTGAAGAATCAATAATTGGTGCAACAACGGATTGGACAGCCCCTGACACAAAAATAAAATTAAGAAGTGTGACAGTGAAAAATGTTGATAAAACAATAACATATATTGAGAGCTCAACCGGTGATTATACAGTTGATTATGAGGCTGGAGAGATTATTAGAAATGATGTAAGTAGAATTCCCGTAGGAAGTAGTATTAGTGTATCATATAGATGGCAAGAACCTTGTTTAAATCCCGAAACTGGAGCTCCAAGACCGGATTGTCCAATTTGTGGAGGGAATGGAGTTATATATACTTTGGCCGCTAACATTATAGGGTTGTTTCATATACCAAATTATGACAGTCAATTAGCTAAAGTTGGTTATTTTGAAATAGGAGATGCCTTTTTCACGACATCATCTACTTATAATTTTGGGGCCGGTGGAGATGGAACTGGAAATTTATATACAAGAGATATTTTGGTCATCAATGATGGAACAATTGACCAAGTATGGAGAGTTTTAGCAAAGCCCAACACAATACAATTGGCCGGAGAATATCTTGCTAAAAAACTTCATATAAGAAAAATCAAAGAGGGTGAAACTATTACTGATTTGATTCAAGGTTCTACATAATGCCAATTTTAAAAAAAGACGCTTTGTGGTTTAGATTTAACAAATTAACTCATGAAGAAAGAAGAAAGTTAAGTAGAGTTGTTGAGGATGGAGCAAAAGATATGGTAAAATCAGTTCAAAACATGATAACTGATGTTGGAATTAAAACCAGGACTGGTAATTTAAAAAAAGCCGTTAAATATCAAATGACAAGCATGCTTCATGCAAAAATATATGTTGACGCCAAAGAGGCTCCTTATGCAGAATATTTAGAAGAGGGATATTCTCCATTTGATCTCAAAAGTGGACTTTTCAATAGTCCTAAGGCAAAAACTTCTAAAAAAGGAAATAGATATATTCGTGTTCCAATTGGCGGAAAAATTGTTACACTTTCAGAAAGTAAACAATATACAAAAGCTGGAAAAATAAGTAAAAGATTCCCAAGCTCATGGAGACATCCAGGATATACAGGAAAATTATTTTTTAAACAGGGTATCGAAGAAATAGAACCACACATCGTTTCGAGAATAGAAGATTTCATGAAGGAGAAAACTTAATGGCACTGACAGACGTTAAAGCAATTTTATATAAAGTAATGAATGATGAATTTGCAAAGAGAAATTTGGACATTAAAGTAACCAGAGCTTATCCAAAAGTCGTTGAACAGGTCCAGCAAAAACCAGTTATTTCAATTGCGAGGGTTAGTGGAGCAGAAGAAATAATGATGGTCGCAGATTTGATTTCAAATGCTGTTCTTAATGATTCTTATTCAGAGACTCTTGGGTATCTTAATCAAGAAATTTATGAATTAAGCATCTGGACAACAATATCAGAAATGCGTGATGACTTGATGATCCTTTTAAGACAAATTTTATTTGAAAATAGACTGTTATTTAATTCTTATGGTTTTCAAAAAATGGTATTAGTTGGATGTACCGATGAAGAACTTGATGTATCAAAAATTCCATTAACAATTTATCGAGGAGTTTTGAGATTTTTGATCATGAGTAAAGTTAGAGTTGTAAACTTAGATCAGTTAGTAGAGCAGATATTGCCAAATCTTTTGCTATACAGTCAGACGACAGAGCCAGAATAGATTTGTAAGGAGGTTAAATAATGAGCGAGAACACACAAGAAAAGAAAATAGTTGATAAAGATATGCCCAATGAAGAAATAAAAATTAAAGATAAGAAGCATGAAGAGGTAAAACAACCTGTATCAAAAATGAATTTTGCTGAATATAAACTTAATTTAAAGCCAGAATTATCGGCAGCACTAAAAGTATACGCCGATGTTAAGCATGATATGGAAGAAAAAACAAAAGAAGAATGGGATAGTTTATTTGACAAAATGCAAAATAGAAAAATTGGATAAATAAAAATTAAGGAGGAACAAAATGGTTACTTTTCAAGGACGCAGTTATAAGCAACCAGGGTCGTACTCATACACCGACCCCACAGCATTGGTCGGAGTTGGTTTAGGAACAGGTGGAGTAGTTGCTATCATAGGTACTGCAACTGGTGGACGGCCAGGTCAAGTTACTTTATTTTCGGATCCAGTTTCTGCAAAAAATGCATATAGGGGTGGAAATTTAATAAACGCCGCAAATTATGCTTGGGCAGCTGGAGCAAATTTAATTTATTTAACACGCCCAGGAAATCCTCTTCAAGCATCATTGTTACTTAATGCTACCGGCCCTGCAGCTTGTATCACTGCCACTTCAATTGATTATGGTTCTTGGTGTAATAGTATTCAAACAAAAGTAGAAAATGCTACATCTGGTCCAACGAATTGCAAAATTACGGTTCAATATTATAATACATCAACTGGACAAACAACGACTGAAGTTGCTGATGAAATGGCTACTGGCACTGCTATTATAGCGTATTGGGCGGCTAATTATCCTCAAGGATTAGTTGCATTTACAGGAGGAGTAGCTGTTGCGAATCGTCCATTGAATATTGTATTTACTCCATTAGCGAGTGGAACCGATGATTTAACCCCGTTAGCGGCAGCATGGCAAACGGCAATTGATTTTTATAATAAATATGAAGTTAATCTTATGCATCCTGCCGGTTGTGAGGACGCTGTGACTCAAGCCTATTTGTTAGCACATTGTATTACAAATTCAAATAATAGAAAAGAAAGAATTTGTATTGTCGGAGGTCCGGCTTCTGAAACAGCAACTCAATCAACGACAAGAGCCGTTAATCTTAATAGTAGCAGAGCCGTATTTGTTGCCCCGGGAACTGACAGCGAATCCGGAACAATGACAGCAGCCAGAATTACTGGTATGCTTGCTGGAGTTGATGTTGCTACAGCGTTAACACATCAAACAATTCAAGCGTCTACTGTTGCTGTAAAATATACAGACACGGAAAAAGATAGTTTAATAACACTTGGTGTTTGTGCAATTGAAGAAGTTCCACAGGGAAAAAGAGTTTTAAGATCAATTACTACAGCCCAAGATTTATCTACGACTCAAGAAAATCCGTTCAAAGAAATTTCAATTCAAAGAATTGCCGATTATGTTAATTACAATATGAGAACCAATTTAGAAACTGCATTTGTCGGGAAAAAGGGAGTCACGGGAATTGAGGCCTCAATAAATGCTTCAACGACTTCTATTTTGGTAAGACTAAGAGAAGCAGAAATTATTCAAGGATTTAGAAATGTTAATGTTAAAAGAGATACAAGTAATCCACAAATAGTTTATGTGAGTTATGAAGTTGCCCCTATCAGCCCGATCAATTTCATTCTAATTACTACCCGGCTAGTTCCCATAATTGCATAAAAAATATTAATAAAGGGAGGGGAAATTAATGGTTGTTTCATTTGACCCAACTTGGACTTCAGTAACAGCAGAAATAGACTTTTTAGGTCAATCAGTTGGCGAACTGCAAGATTTTACGGTCGATGAACAGTTCAATGTTCAAAGAATGATTGCAATTGGATCGCCAGTTGATATAAAACATGTTCCTGGAATCTATCAAGCAAACATCACATCTCGAAGAGCATTTCTTGACATGAATATTTTATTCTCCGCAATGACAACTCTTGATGCGTCACAGATTCCTGCATCAGGGTTAGTTACTTCAACAGGGACCAGTTCTACTGTTGATATCGATGCTTTAAAAGCTGCAATACAAAATACAACTCTTGCCACCGGAATGGTTATAGCTTCATTAGATTTTGACATTGTATTATATGAAAAATTGCTGGATCCTACAACGAAAGTCGCCACAAAATCTCATAAATATACATTCAATAGTTGTACCGTTGGAAGCAGAAATATGACAATGTCTTCTGGCAATATAATCTTAATGGAAAATGTCACAATACTCGCAAGGTCAAGAAGTATGGGTTCTGGAATATCCGGTGAAGGAGTTTTATAGTAACAAATGGTCAATGAAGTTTCACAATTTATAACGTCAACAACAGTAAACATACTGTTTGATGATTATATAATAGGGGAGCTACAAAACTTTTCAGCATCAGAAGACTTTGGTGTTGCAGAGGTTTACGGTGTGGGCTCCCCTATTCCAAACTTCATGCCAGGAAATTATTCGGGAAATATAACGGCTCGAAAAGGGTTTATTGATCCAAATGCTTTTTTTACAAAATTTCATCCATTTGGAAACAAAATAGAGACGAATAACATTCCAAGTATTAATTCTTTAGTCAATGGGTTTGCTAACTTCCTTAGAAGTCCAAACACGATTGGGACCATCAATGATGCGATAGTAAATTATGCCATAAGGAATCCAATATCTTCTTCACTTGTTTTTCCTGCAGATAATGAGAGAAAAACATCAATGATATTCTTTGATATCAAGCTTGCTTATAACGGAATGTCTCCCTCTGGTGGAGTCGAACAAAAAATTATCAATATATACAAAGATTGCATAATTACCAGCAGGAAAATAATAGTTGACACCACCAATATAATTATAATGGAAGATATTACTATTAAATTTAGGCAGAGGATATAGATGAGGGAACAAATTTTTGTTAGTCCTAAAAACGTAGTTATTACTTTTGCAGAAGCAGAGGTAGGACATCTGCAGTCTTTGACTATCTCTGAAAGATATAATCTTCAGCCGATAAAGCATCTTTGGCAATCTACGGTTGTTGGATTTGTTCCAGGTATATCTGAATTTAGCGCAACAGCATCGAAGGCTTACATTGAATATAGTAGCTTTCTTGGTACAGTTCAAGATATTGTTAACACGATCAACACAATGAAGAATGCAAATACTACATGGGAGAGTGTAACAGGAGTTAATATTGCAGACAAGATCTACTCTTCAATATCAAGTGGTATATCATCAAGTGTCGATTGGTTGGCCCAAGGAAAATTAAAAATAAATTCTCCTATTCAGATTCCCTCAAGTGTGCTGACTTTGTTTGATAACATTTTAAATGGAGTTGCGTCATTAGGCGAAATATTTTCTTCAGTTGCTTTTGATATTAAAGTCAAAAATCCCGCTATTCAAAGCAATTTATTTGCTTCAGGTTCTACTTTAGGAATGCCTGATTTGTGGGTATTGAGAGGTTGTCAAATTGATTCAAGAAATATAAATATTTCGGCCGGTAATGTTGTGATTTTAGAAGATATAACTATTAAAGCCAAAAATAATTATGACAGCGGTATTTCGACAGCAGTTAATGGGTATGTTCCGTTAATATAAAGTAAGGAGGTATTGTTATGGCAGAGGAACAAAAAGTATTAGATAAAAAAAATGATGAAAAGATAGCGAAGATAATTATGGGTAAAGATTATACAGGTGTTATAAAGCTTAGAGAATATGAATTTGAAATACACGGGCTGAGCATTGAGGATCAGATTAAAAGTATTGTGAAGTCAAAAAATCTAAGAAAAGATCTTGAACAGGAAGATGATAATATTTCGTCATTAACAGATATGTTAGCAACATTGGAATGTGCAGTTGGGAATATATACAAGGTAAATTCAACCGGTGAAAAAACAAAATTACAAGGAAGTTTTTTGGATAATTTTAAAAGCAACAGAAATCCAAGATTATTTAATGATATTGTTATTCCTTTATTTCAGAAATACGTTGAATTTGTTTCAGAATTAAGTATTTCCTTGGAGGACAGAGAAATAAAAAACGGATAGCGGCAGGTTTAGGGTATATGTATTATATTGCGATGAAAACGATTAATTCATATCCATGGCCTGCCGGAGAAATAACTCTTTCACAATTACAATATTTGATAATATGTCAAGGAATAGAAAAAGAAATTTTAGAAGGAAAACAACCACAATTTGCCAATAGTGAATTTGATCAACGATTAAAAGAAGCACAAATACGCGGAGAAGAACTTAGAAAATCTGGAAAAAACATAAACATAAACTTATAAAATGTTGGAATACAATTTAAACTTTGAAAATATGTTCGGCTCTGCTGATATAAATCAGGGCAGCGTTAATGCTATCAAAATGCAAATGGATCATTTGCGGACAATGATAGGCAGTAACCAACCAAGACAAGTTCCCGCAGGTGTTTATGGAAGAAGTTTTATGAGAAGTGCAGGAGTTGATGGTTATACTCCTCAAGAAGCAACCTATGTTGGAACTCAAATGCGCCCTCAGTTTGAAAGACTTTTACCAAAATTTTCGACAGCGATGGCCGGAGTTACCGGAGCACAGGGTGAAGATGAAATAAAAAAATCATATTCTGAGTTGACCAAGGTTACTAAAGATTACATGAATATCTTAAGAGATACAGTAAAGACAAGTAAAGAGTATCGTGGAGCTCAAGAAGACGCTACTAAAGCTATTACTGGATTCGGTGGTTCGATTGTAAGTTTAGTTTCTAATCTTGGAAGGATGAATTTAGCTGGTGCGGCCGGAGATATTCAAGGTATGGGTGGGGGGATGGGAGGTTTAGCTGGTTTAGCAGGTAAAGGGATGCTAAGCGGCGGAGCGATTGCTGCGGGAGTTGGCGGTGGATTATTGATGGCTGTAGCAGCAGCCGCGACTATGGGTATTAGTACTTTAGCGGGAAGATTTGAAAGTCAAGCCGGATCCACACTTGACTATATGCGGACTTTGAATCAAATGGGGATACTTCCTTCTCGAAATTTATTAGGAGTGGGAGCAAAGCCAGGAATGTATGAGACTCCTGTAACTGTTGGATATGATAAACTTAGTCTTCAAGCGTATGGTGTATCCGAGATAGTAGGTAATACAATTGGGGGGATGGCTGGTACTTATACAGGCCCTATTGGAGCAGCTCTTATTGGCAGAAAGATAAATACGGGAATAGGTATTGGTGGTACAGTAGAAAGACAAGAAATTGAAACAAGATCAGTAATGAAAGAATTTGCAAAATCGTCGGCTGATTTCGGCAGACAAGTTGGAATAATTGCACAAGGAGTTGTTAGACCAACAGAAGGACTGGATAACAAAAATATTACTGAATTGGTCAAAACTTTAAATCGTTTAGAAGTGACAACAGGAACTGCAGCAGAACAATGGGCACAAACAACAGCAAAAATGATTGAGCAGAGAGGAATTTCTACTCAGCAAGCTACAGACGAGTTGACACAAATGTATGGTATAGGAAAAACAATGGGCATGAGAGGAAAAGAATTCAAATCATGGCAGGATGTTTCGACAGATTTAGCAAGAAGAGCATTTTTGGGAGGTCCAGGAGCTCAAGAGCCTATTGAGGCGATGAAAGCCGCAGTCGCCAATATGAGAAATAATTATAGACCAGAAGAGGCAGCGAATATTTTACAAACAATGACCGGATTTACTGCGGCTGGGTTAACTAATCAAAAAGCATTTATGACATATTCAACAATTGGCGGACTTTCTATGCAAGAAATGCTTCATCCTTGGAATCCTGCTGTACAAAGAAAACTTGCGGCTAATATGGGTCGTGGGGCAAGAGAAATGGCGGGAGGATCTGTTATTCCTTCCGAATTTATGCTAATGTCATTGACCGGTGCTACTCCAGGAACTGATTTATATGGGTATTTTGCTAAAACAGCTTTTGGCGGGGCAGCATTTACAGGACCAACATATGATGAAGCAAAAAAGATAGAGATAAATAGAAAAAAGATAGTGGATGGTGTCAAAAGTATAATGGGTCCAAGTGCTACTATTAACGCAGAAGGATCACTCGTAGTTGATTCGTCAAAGTGGACAAACCAAGAAATTGTAAAAAAATCCGGTGAGTTGAAAGAAGATAAAGATCGTAGGGATCTTATTGATAAAGGAGCTTTAGATGCCGCATCAGCTAAAGAATGGGGAACAAATTTGGCAGAAGGATTTACAACATTTTTAGCAAAAGGAGCACTAACAATTGGTAAAATGACGGTTATGAATATGGAACCAATTAAATATACTCGTGGTTCTGAAAATAGAGGAGCTTCTATAGCCCCGGCTAATAGATAATAATGACAAAAATATATTCTCCCGAATATTATATTAGAATATTTAACAGAGTAGACATTAAAAAAACGGTTAACGTTATAAATCCAACAAATGTTTTGTCAATTGAAGTAAACAAAGATCTTTATCAAGCGGCTGGAACATGGGCCATAACTTTTGATTATAGAGATGGAACAATAGATGATAACGGTTGGTTTCTGCAAGTTGAACCAATGGATTATGTTGAAATATATATACGAAGAGAACCGGTAATATCTAAAAACTCTGATGGAGTTGACGGTGATTGGGGATTCGGTGTCTATAAAAAATCAGATGAGGGATCGTATACATTTGTTGATGATTTCAGTATAGCAGCAGTAGAACTTGTTGAAAATGCTTCTCCCTCTACAGCAAATTTATCAGTTATCCCCTCATCAACTTTTAACAGTGTTTCTACGGTTCCTACGGCTGGACTATCTTCAACTTCATTGTTAAATGGAACAAGTTTAAAATATAACAGTAATCAGCGCCCGTTAAATGTGGACGAAAAAGTACAAAATCCATATTTTGTATATTCAGGATATGTCGATAAAGTAATTAATAATTTTAATATTACAAATGGAACTCCTAATAATTCATTAGTTATAACAGGTCGTGGTGTTGAGAAAATTTTACAAGAGCATAGTATATTTTTTAATATTCAGGAAAGCAAAACATATCTCGCCAAACAAGCCGAGGCATTTTTTGCTTTACCTAACCTGAAGCCAGCCGAAGCAATCGGTTATGTTTTATTAAGATTTTTTTTAGATTATTTTGATCCGGAACAAGCTCCTCTTAAAACTAATACTTCCTCAGGGCTAAATACTTTAGTAGGGGATAAGTTTACTTTAGAATTACACACTGATTTATCAACACTGCAGGAAGATGATGTCCAAAATAGAATCAGATATTTGCAAAATGAAATAAAAAATGATCCCAACAATACAACTGCCAAAAATGAGCTTCAAAACATTAAAGACGAAAAAGTATTAAGAATTATTTATAATCAAATGCCAGCGATGAGAAATATTTATTGGGCATTGGACAACGATCCCAAATATAATAGTTGGGGAAGACTTATATCGAAATCAACTGGTAGAGCGAGGACAATAGCTAATGTTGTTGACGGCCCTCTTTGGGCAACATTACAAAGAATATCAGATTCTTTCTTAAATGAATTTTTTGTTGATGAAACAGGAAATATTGTTCTTAGATTAGCAGAAGATGCTTGGAGTCAAACTAAAGATAAACCATTAGATGCAACAGCAAATTGGGGAAGCTGGTATGAAATAAAAAATTCTGAAATTCATTCTTGGTCTTTTACTCGAAGTGACGATCAATTAAAAACATTAGTTCAAGTTATTCCTGTTGCCTTTATTGCCGGAACAGAATCAGTTATTTCTGGCTATTATGGACAATCTCCGTTAACAAATAGAGCTAAGGATTTTTTGTTTCAACAATTTAAAAGTGGACAAGTTAGTTCAGGAGAGACTCAGGTCCAAATAGATTTTGCTCTCAATGATAAAAGAAATCAGTTAAAAAATAAAGTAAGCTCTTATAGTTTAGATACTGACATAAAAATTCAACAATTTTTTCAAAGATTCGGAGTAAGGCCATTACAAATTCATGATATTTATCATTTCAATCTTAATGAAATTCTCGATGTTGCGAGAACAGCGTTTACCAGAATGGCTAATAATTTCTGGACTGGTGTCATAACAGTTAAGGGAGATCAGAAATATAAAATTGGAAGAATTGTGTTTTTATCGGATATCAATGCTAAATTCTATTGTCACGGAGTTCAACATAGTTTTAAATGGGGGGCTGGGTGGACAACAACACTTCAATTAACAAGAGGAGAAGTAATAAATTCGTATACGAATAATAATGCATTTCCCATTGCTACTACGGATACTACAACATTATGATGGGAGATTCATTACATCAAACTGAATTATTTGTTGGGAGAGTAACATCTGTATATCCTGAAACATATACTCTTTCTGTAATGCCGTTGGCAGGAAGAATGGGTATGAAATATGTTAGAGTGACAACTCAAAATGCCTGTGCATTAAGAAATAATCAAACTCAGGGTTATTTTTGGATGCCACATGTTAATGATACTGTTGTTTGTGCTTTTGTTGAAGGAATGCCAGATTATCCAATTTGTTTGGGTGTATTATTCACTGATACTTTTACAAAACCGCCACAGGCAGCAACAAAAAGTGTTGGAGGAATAGATGTTTATCAACATTATGATTACGTTGTTCAACATCAAACTGGTTCATTTATAAGAATAAGAAATTTAAATCAACCAACACAGTCCAGTAGCGGATCGACAACCGGGGAATGGCAACTTCCAACAACAGATTTACCAGAAATTGTTATTCAGCAGCAATTAGCTAACAAAACTGATTATAATGAAATCAAATTAACAGAGACTGTAGCAGGAACTTCTACAGTGAATATAACACATCACTCCGGGGCAACAATTCAAATAGACAAAGATGGAAATGTTATCATAACTCCGGCATCTGGTAAAAAAATAGAATTAGGTAGTAGTTCTTCAAGTGAAAGTTTAGTTTTGGGAAATTCATTTAAAACGTTATTTAATACTCATATTCATGCAACAGGTATGGGACCAAGTGGACCAGCTTTAGATTCTACTCTTGCTGCAAATCCAATGGATAATCCAGCAGTTCCAAGTTATCCGCATTTGAGTGTTAAAGCAAAAACGGAAGTATGAGTTTAAATAAAACAATATTAAAAACAGCAATCAAAAATATAACACTTACTGGGTATACAACTATTTCTTCCGCCGCGACCGCGTGGTCCAATTCCTACGATGATTATACAAACGGAGTTACGTCTTATGCTCAAGATCAGTCTACAGATAGGGTTGTAACCGTGAATAAATCTGCACTACAAGCTGGATTAGTAACTGCTTTTTCTTCAGGAACAGCAATTGGAGCTGCCAATGGAATAGAAACTGCCTGTATTTCTTATTGGGCTGGAGCTATTTTTGGAATATCATTTCCTCCAACTTTATTGGATCCATTAGCCATAAGCGATGTCTCTGCTGTAGTTAGTTTTCCAGGAAGTGGATTGTCAGCTTCTCTTCAAGCTATTTTTTCTGTATTAAGTTCGGATGCTGATAGTAAAGCAAATGATATTGCAACTGCATTTGATAATTATACAAAAACAGTTCGAGTGTTATGTAATTATTTAAAAACAAATCCGGCTCCACCCCCTCCAATTATACCAGGTGTAATAACGTTATCAATAAATTAAAGGAGAAACAATGACTGATTTAGGGCTAAGACTATATTATATTTATAATCAGCAAGAGACTCCAACACAACCTGGTTTAAAAGTAGTTTATTTAATTGATTTTAATTATATCTCTCAATTAATTCCTATTGGAGTAGAAAGATTCGATGTTGCTGGGGACTCGAGAAAAACAATTCAACAAACTATTGGTATTTATGACCAAAATAAAGAATCTTATTCAGATAATTTTTACGTAGATACATGGGCTAATTCTCCCGATAAAATTGTTTTATCTGGAACTGTTAAAATGCCTGAAGCAGTAGAACAACCAATAATTTCAGCCAGAACAACAAATACTTTAGGTTCAAATAAAACTGGAATATTTGGAACTCTTCTTAATGTATTAACACTTAATACTAATTCTAAAGCTCCTCAATCAATGTCTTTTATTGGAGCATTGGAGCAATTTTATAAATGGAATTCTTTAGCGAGTAGGGTCCACGGAGGAGATAGTTTGATATTATTCGATTTTTTAAAACAACAAATGTTTACAGTAACAATTGCAAGTAAAAGATATTCAATGACTGTAGATAAGCCAATGCTAATTCCATGGGAAATTAGTTTGACAGTTATAGATCAAACCGATATGAGCACAATTAAATGATGGCAACAACTACAGATTTATATGGAGTAGATTTTAAACTGGAAGAAAAAGACTTAACTCTAAGTTCTTCTGGGGGGTATGACATATATAGTAGTGAAGATAATTTACTGCAGTCCATAAATAATAGATTATCAACTGAATTAGGAAGTTTGGTATATGATCCGGCATATGGAGTTGATCTTAGTTTGGTTATTGGAGAGAAAAATATCCCAATAAAAACTCAAATTTTAAGATCTTCTATTGCAACAGCATTAAAGGCGGAGCCGAGAATTGCCACGATAACAAGATTAGAAGTTATAAATAATCCAACTAATCCGCAGATTATTTATGTTTCAATAGAAGTTTTACCTATAAATTCTATGACAACAATAACGACCAATTTAATTTATCCAACATATCTTAATCAGACAAACTTAAGAGTATCGGACGAGACTACCACATCTGTTAGTAAATTTGTTGTCGATACTCAATATGATATTTATTCAGTCGCTGGAATATATTTATATACTGACACAAATAAAGCTGGTAAAAATTATTTTTACGATCCAGCTTCCAATGAATCGGGATATTTTTCAAGTAAAAGAATAACATTACTGGAAGAACTCCCTACAACAACTACTCAGGTAATTATTGATTATAATAGAAGCGGAGTTGAATTAGTTTAAGGTAATGTGATTGTTTTGGAATTTGTAATTTTATTATTTGATGAAGTTATCTGTTTTAAATAATAAGTCCAGTTTCCAGATGAAAAACTATTTTCAGAATCAATATATTCTCCATTTGGGCCAACTCCTTCGTAGCCAGCTTCTGCGGTTGGTGCAAACTTATAATATCCAGAAGAAGCTTCTAAAGTCATCTTATCTTGAGTAGCAGAATATATAAGTGTTGAAATTCCCATTGGGTAATTATATATTCTAAAAATATCATATGAAACTATATCATTATCTTTAACAACTCTTATATTGATTCCGAACCACGGAGGTGATGAGTTATAATAATCAACCTCAAAAGAAATAGCTGAAGTAAATAAATGAATCGTCGTTGAAGTTGTACTTGTCGTGGTACTTGTCGTGGTACTTGTCGTGGTACTTGTTGAAGTCGAAGTAGAGGTTGAACTAGTAGAAGTAGTAGAGGTAGTTAAAATAGTTGTTGTAGTTTGAAGCGCGGTTGTCGTAGTTGAATTTGCGGTGGTTGTTGTTGAGATAGCAATAGAAGTAGTAGTAACCGATAGACTTGTAGTTGTAGTAGTTTGAGAGGTAGATGTAGTTGTCAATGAAACATTGTTTATTTGATCATTGACAGTATTTCCACATCCCACAATCAAGACTGTTGACATAATAATCAACAAAAGACCAATTAAAAAATATACTCGTTTAATCATATTTGCACCTCTATATGTATATTATAACATATATCTCGGTGAATGTACACTGTTATTTTTAAAAAAGGAGCTATAAGGAATGTCAATCACCCCCAAAACAAGAGCGGCTATTTTCAATGACCTCCAGGCTTATCTGCAGTCATTAGATCCCAGAATAATAGACTTTAATATTGGCTCAGTATTAAATTCTATTTTAGATGCTCCTGCAGCAGAAATGGAGCAGATTTGGAATGCATTAACAAATGCTTTTACCGCAGCATATGTATCAACTGCAACAGGAGAAGATTTAGATAATAAAGCTGCAGATTTTGGTTTAGTCAGAAGAGAGGCTACTTATTCTACAGGATATGTGACATTTGGAAGAAGCTCTTCATTTAACCAAGATTTTACTATTCCTGTCGGAACTATTGTTCAGACTATTTCTACAACGACGACTTCTGGTACTCAATTTCAAACTACTGCCGATGTAATTTTGCCGGCAAATCAATTAAATGTTTCAAGTGTTCCTATTCAAGCTGTTACAGCGGGGTCAACTGGGAATATAGCGGCTAATGCTATTTCTGTTATTTCATCACCTCCGGCTGGTATTGAAACTGTAGCAAATCCCGCAGTAACTGCTGGAGGAACAGACCAAGAATCTGATGCTGATCTAAGAGCAAGAATTCCTCTTTATCTAAGTTCGCTCGCCAGGGGAACGAGAGATTCATTAGAGGCAGCTGCATTGTCGGTTAATGGAGTTGCTTCAGTTTCTATATTTGAAGATTTTTATGACGATCCAATTACTCCTGGATATGTAGAAGTTTATGTTGCAGATTCGTCCGGAAACGCTACTGACGCCATGATCGCCGCAGTTCAAACTCAAATGGATGATTATCGAGCAGTTGCAGTAACAGTAATGGTGAAAAAACCAATTTCTCTGGACATGAATGTAAAATGCTGGATAACTGTTGAAGCTGGATATTCAACTTCTACAGTTAGTGCAAATGTCGCAACGGCAATTACTGATTTCTTTTCAAGGTTGAAATTAGGAGATGAAGTTTATCGCTCTGAGTTAATTGCAGCGATATCAGAAGTTCAAGGTGTTTCTGAAGTAAATACACAAACAGAAGAATTATATGAAAATGACGCTAAAAATTGTTCAATAGTTCATACATTTACTCCTCCTAATTTGGAATATGAAACATCTTCTTCATTTACTCAAATTGATACAGTAGTTACTCCATATCAGGTTGATCATATTTGGTTGAAACATGATTTGGCGTTAGCGGGAACAGATTATAGAGGTGCCGCACCCGGAGATATAAGCTTATCATTTAGAACAATAACTCTTAATACATTAAAACTTCCTATTGTTAATGAACATTTAACAACTTTAAACGGTGGGATTCAAGATTTAAGTACTTTAATTTTACAGCATAAATCAAACCCTGGTTCAATGCCAACTGCTGTGTCTGTGACAAGTAATGGAATTTGGCTAAGAACTGATTCTTTTATACTAACCCCTGTTTATTTTGTCGGTGGTGGATTGAATAATATGACAGCCGGGGGAACGTTTACTGGTGATGAAATTAAATATTATCGAATTCAAATTGATTACAAAGATCCGGCAGGACTTGGAGGTATAGATGCATTTAAATGGTCGGAGGATTTTGGAGCAACTTGGCATTCTACTCGTGTTCCAATTACAGGGGCTGCTCAAACTTTAAGTTCTGGGGTCACTGTAACTTTTGCTACAACTGGGGGACATACATTAAATGATTATTGGAATTTTACATTAATCCATAATGGAGCAGGAACCAATTATGCTAGATTTGGAGGGGCTCCCAATACTGCTACTGTTGGAGCCGATGGAGTGACAGTTACACTTTCATTCCCTCTTCCTTTAGGAACAACTGAAGTTTTTGTTCAATATCCTGAAGAAGCAACAGCCGGAGAAAATACTCAAACTGATGTTTCAATTGATTATTGGAAACAAATTGTTAATCCTACAAATACGCCAATTGCTGATGTTAAAGGAATATGGCTTGCTACTGATATAAATAAAGTTGGAACAAATTATTATACTGATGGAACATTTACTACTACACAAATAACTCTTGGAACTATAACTCCTATTTCGCCAACAGAAGCAGTTATTATTGATTATTGGAAAGACATTGGAAATCACGGATTAAAACCATATGATAATGTGGTCATTCCTGATACACGGGTTGCAAGAGCTGGGACATCAACTATAACCGTTAATATCTAAAAAAGGAAAGAAAAAAATTCATGCCCACTTTAGTTTTAAATCCTTCTGCTGATACATATATAGCATCTAACGCGGCTGCCGTAAATTATGGGGCTTTGCCGACTTTTCTTGTTGGGAACAACAAAATAATAAATCCTCTTCCGGCTCCTCCAACATATGAAATTTGGAAAGGATTATTAAAATTTGATTTGTCGGCTATTCCATTAAATGCTTATGTATTTTCTGCTTCTCTTTCAATTTATGATTTAGGTACAGATCTATCTAGTGATTTACCCGTTTCAATTTATTCAATTTTACAAAATTGGATTGAACTCCAAGCAACATGGAATGAAAGAACAACTGGAGTTTCATGGAGTGGAGCTGGTTGTAGTGTGGATAATGCTGATTATAATCCTAATCCAATTACTACCCAAACAATTAGTTTTGCAACTGTCCAATGGTATAATTTTAATGTTGCATATCAAGCACAGAATTGGATATGGGGAACATCAAATTATGGATTTTTATTAGCTAATTTAAGTCCAAGTTTATTCTTTGGTCCTAATAAAGAATTTTATTCAAGAAATTTTGGAACACCAGCATCAAGACCAAAATTAACAATTGTATATGAATTAGCAGCTAATATTCCTACATTAACATCAGAGCCAACGTATACAAAGGGTATTTCAAATACAATAACATGGTCAGATGAGAGTTCATCTGGAGCACTTGAATATTATCCTCAGGCTTCTTCCAGTAGTAATTTTGCAACAGGAATAAAAAATCTTTCTAATATACAAAGAGTAGAATATATTGCTCCTACGACTTACAACCAGGTAGAAACATTTTATTCTATTGGGCAAATTACTGGAGTATTTTTAAATTCTTCTCAAACAGGAACTAATTATTATTCTCCGGGAATATTTACAAAAAATGTAATTAATCTTGGCGTAAATATTCCATCAATAACAACTTTGATTCAAACGGGAACTGGTTTGAGTGATATTCAGGCAACTGGAAATTATACTGGTGGCTCGACTCGCAGAACATATGTTGTAAAAATATCTACTAATGGGACACCTGATAAATTTGATTGGTCAGATGATGGTGGAAATACTTGGACTACTACCGTTAATATTACAGGAGCTCCTCAATTATTAAGCCATGGAATTTCTATCACATTTGCTTCTACTACTGGACATACAATAGGAAATTACTGGACATTTTTTGGGCAAGTTAAACCCGTGTATGTTTTTTACATAACAAACGGATGGGTGCCTGCCAGAACAACAGCGACTTTTGAAGATTTAATTGATGGGACTAAATATTATTATCGGGTAAAGTCAAGAAATATATTACTTGCGGAAAGTAATTGGTCTAATATTGTTTTTTCAACACAAGATAATGGAATTAATTTATTGACATTAATTTCTCCAAATGGAACAGAGGTATGGGATGGCGGATTTAATAAAGTAGTCCAATGGATCGCTGATGATGATTCTACCACAACGAAGGGATCAAGTGGATTAACAACGGATGCCATAGTTTATCACAGTGTAGATAGTGGAACAAATTGGACTCAATTAGCAACTTCTCCCAATTATAATAATGTTTATCAAGAAGCACAAACTTCTATAACAGATAGAAGAGTTTATACTGAGTATTATATATATGATGTTTATGGGGTTTGGTTGTCAACTGATCCAATGGTTATCGGAACTGCTACTTTTACTGGAACTGGATTAAATGATTTAGCAACTTCAGGAACATATACAGCTAATAATACGAGAACATACAGAATTAAAATTGATTCTGTTGGAGGAACTGATACTTTTAGTTGGTCAGACAGTAATGGAGTATCTTGGAATGCAACCGGAGTAGCAATTACCGGAGGAATTCAAGCCTTAAACAATGGAGTAAGAATAACTTTCGGAGCTGTTACTGGACATACATTGTCTGATTATTGGAGATTTACAACCGGACATCTTGGAATAAATTATTATTATAATTCAACTACTAATCAATATGGCTCATTTGACAGAAGAGAAATAACATTAGTAACTCCACTGGCAACTGACACAACTGATGTAGTTATTGAATATGCTACATATGGAAAATATACATGGACTTTGCCAATAAATCAAGATTCAACAACAACCAGAATAAAAGTTAAAGTTACAGATAACGTCGGTAATGAGGCTGAAGATTATAGTGATAAAGATTTTACTGTAATAACTATTAAAAATAGGCTTCATGATAGTGTCTATGATACATCCCCCGGAAGTAATATAAATAATTTGATGAAGACTTATGCTTATAATAACCAACAAATAAGTCACGGGACCGATAATGTTAAAAGAGGATATACGATTAATCACGCAGAAAATACTGATTTGGATCTACAAGGATATGGATATGGAGTTTTAAGGGACACGGACGAAAATGATGAAGACTATAGAGTAAGAATAATCAACAGTCTTTCGGCTCTTAAAAATACAAGACAGGCCATCTTAGATTGTGTTGCTCCATATACAACAAGAGCGTGGATATATGAATGGATGGGTGATTGGGAACATGATTATTGTTTTTATTTAGATTGGTCATTTCTTGATTACCGAGACTATATTAGTGGGGGTATGATTCCCGGAAGAGAAGGAATGCCGTATACCTTCGAGCTCCATGTTATTCCTAAACAGATCAAAAGAATAGAATTGGTTGATGTAACAACAACTTCAAGTTTGTATACAGATTATCCAATATTGTATCTTGATGGCGTTTTTGCTAATGAAGATTTATCCGGAACGAATTATTATTTACCTAAGCCACCTGGAAATTTTTCAGTAGGTCCTGCAGTTTTTACTGGAGTAGGCTTGAATGATATGACAAGTGGGGGATATTATTTATTAGGAACAACAAAAACTTATCGTGTTGAAATAGATTCTCTTGGGGCGGTTGACACATTTAAATGGTCAAATAATAATGGAGTTAATTGGGTTCAATCAGGGGTTTCAATAATACCTGGAGGGCAAGTACTTTCTTTTGGGACTGTCGCGGATAATGTTTATATAACTTTTGCCGCCGTAAATGGTCATTCAATGGGAGATTATTGGAGTTTTGAATTAAATAATAGATTAATTTCTTTAGGTACTTTGTTAGCAACAAGCCAAACAGAAGTATATGTAAGTTATACTCCTCAAACAGTTTTGAGAAAAATTGCAGATGCAGTTTTGAGAACAAGGCCGGCCGGAGTATTGCCGTATATCATATTACATCTTGGTGGATATTACGGAGAAAATCTCTACGCCCAAATTATATACGGAAGTTAATTAAAAGAAATGAAAAAAATAATTACTAATAATTGGAGAAAATATTAAATGGAAAAACAGGTCTTTTATCCGAGAGAAAAACTGCTGGCAACAGATCTAAATAATACAATAACAGACACTGAAACTTTCGGAAAAACAATAATAACAGATTTGTTAATACAAAAATCTGGATTAAATTATCCAATTATTTTAAGTGGATTAACTGGTTCTCCGGCAATTGTTCCTGATGACACTGTGACAGTTTCAGCCGGACTTGCCTATAGTTCTGCTGGTGAAAGAATAGAAGTTCCTTCTCCTGTAACTCTTGTATGGGATGGGACAAATGCCCCTGGATTTCCAACAAATCATGCATTTAGAAGAATAGATGTTGTTTTAATAAGAAGAGCTTCTGTAAACGTTAATTCAACAAGATATTTTATTGATGCTAATCCCGCTTCATCAACATTTGGACAACAGATAGTTTCATCTGTAACAATTGGACAAACTGATGGATATGAATTTTTTGTTCAAACAGGAACTGAGGCTGCTGATCCCCCAATTCCAACACCAATTGCAGGATGGATTCCATTATTCCTTGTCTATGTTCATTCATTCAATGATGCAGGAGGTCCTCTTACATTTGTCGACACTGGGGCCACACACCCTGGATCGAGTTTTTGGAGAGGCTGTCCTTCACCCCCCGGACCAGATTATGGTTCCGATATAGATAATTATTATTATCAAAATTATAACAAAATAACATTATCTGCATTAGAAGACAAACTATTCGATATTCCCATTGATGAGAACATTGGAGCTGGAACTACCAGAGCAACAGATACAATTTCTCCTAATTGGACAAATGGGGTTGTGACTTTAGCTACTACTGTGGATGTTACCTCTCCGATAACAAGAACTGAATTTGTTGGTTCAGGACTCAATGATATGGATAATTTTGGAAGTGACTATGATCCAAGTATTAGTGGATATGGCCCATGGCAATATCATATAGAAATTGATACTATTGGGGCGACAGATAAATTTAAATGGAGAGAACTTGACTCAGGAGCTTGGACTCTTGCAGTTCCGATAACAGCTGGAGCTCCACAGGTTTTAAGTAATGGAATTCAAGTCACATTTGCGGCCGGAACAGGACATAAACTTGGAGATTATTGGGAATTTGATGTTTCAACAATATCAAGACAACCTGTTTATGGAGCTAATAATACTGCGGAGCCTGAACCGGAAAATTTTATATTTGGAAAAATAACAAGTATTATTCCCGGGGCCGTTACAGTAACATTTTATAGAGGCAATCCAGAAGGAACTCTTGGTGTAGATTATTGGGCTTCAAATTGTAACACGGATGTTTATTTAACTTATCCATTGAGAGTTCCATTAAGAAATTTACCTACAGATGTTTTTAGAAATAATTTCCAGACTGGTGTTTCTATTGATATGAATTTAGAAAAAAGAATTGAAGAAATAGAAACTGGAATAACTTTAGATCCTTTGTATCTTCGTAGAGATGTTTCTGCTCCTGCCGGTAATACTCTTAATCGTCAAATTTCAATCAGATCAGATTTATTTTCAGTTCCAGGAGTAGCACCATTTATTGTTACTCCGACAGCTCCTGGAGTTCCAACTGGAATTTGTGCAGAATTAAATGCAGACAGATTAGACAGTTTACATATTGGGCAAGGAGTTTCACCAACCACCAATTATATTCCTTATGCAGATGGGGCAGGAAACGTAGGTATCGGAACTGCTCCTTCTTATGCCATTGATATTTCGTCTAACCGGGCAATTAGAATTCAAGGGGCAAGCGGTTATTTATACACAAACAATATTAATCCAGCAACAGGTGGCAATCTTCGTATAAATGCAAATGTTGGAGTAAATACAGTTCCGAGTTATACTTTCGATGTTAGTGGATCTGGTAGATTTACTAGCAGTTTATATGCTAATTCTACTTTGACTGTCACTAGTACTACTACCTGCAATGGAACTTTAATTGCAAATAGTTATTTAAATAGCTATGCTTATGCATATTTTGATTCTCATGTTGGAATTGGATTTCCAATTTACACTGGTTCTTGCAGATGTGATATAAAAAATACTAGCGGATATAATGGAGCTTTAAGTGTGGAAGATACTGTGTCTGGGCACACTGCTATGTGGGTTAATGCGAGTGCGACGGGACCTGGCTCTAGTATAGGAATTTATGCTGAGTCTCATCAAGATGCCGGATATGGAGTTCACGGGCAAGGACCGGTGGGTATTTATGGAACAGGAACTGTAGGTGTTTCGGGGGCCGGAGTATTTACTGGACTTAGCACAACCGGGGTGCAGGGGACTGGAGACGTTGGCATTTATGGATATGGAAGTTTATATGGGGGTTACTTTTTTGGTAATACTGGAATTTATGCGAATTCTTTAGCTCCAACAACTCAATATAGTGGATATTTTGCTGCTGGAATTTTTGTAGAAAAAGATTCGACATCGGGCGGAGCAGGCCCGGTGACCCTTGGAATCAGAGAACATTGGATACCTTCTGGAGTTGGAACTGTTGCGGTATGGATAGATAGAGGCGGAGCTGTCGGAGAACTAGCCTTACAAGCTTCATCGATAAAATTTAAAAAAGACATCAATGATTTATCAATCGATTTAGAAAAAATTTATCAATTAAGACCCGTATCTTTTAAATGGAAAGATTCTATCATTGATAACCAGAAAGGAGAATATGATTTTGGTTTATTGGCTGAAGATACATATAAAATAATCCCAAGATTAGTTTCTCTGTCAAACGAAGGTGAACCAATATCGGTTAGTTATGAAAAATTGGGAGTTTTACTTCTAATGGTAGTAAAAGATCAGAAAAATAAAATGGATCAACTAGAGAAAAGAATTTCTCTATTGGAAAAAGGTAAATAATATATGGATAAGACAGTTTTTAATTGATAAGATTTATGGGGTTAGTGCTCTAACCATTAGCCCCTTACTTCGTTAGAGGGGGTAAAAAATGAGTAACAAATTACCAAGAATAAAAAAGAATTGTTTGAATTGTAATAAAGAATTAAAAGTTAGTATAAATGATAAAAGAAAATTTTGTAGTCATAAGTGTTCTACTGATTATAATTGTTGGCCAAGAATAAAGAAAAACTGTTTATATTGTGGAAAAGAATTTGAATCATTAGAAAGTTCACACAGAAAATTTTGTAGTAAATCATGTTCTCAAAAAAGAAATTGGACTAATCCTGAATATAGAGAAAAAATGGTTAGTATAGCAGAAATAATGAGAGGTGAACTAATGCTACCTAAAGGTATGCATCTTCTTTCTGTAAACGAATCCATGATGGATTCTGAGAAAGCTTCGATTCAGGCAGTTCCTGCCTTACTACTCCGAGTTTTCTTTCTTTGGTCCTTGAT
>Ga0315284_10000252_pt1 | contig 73565 bp, 52 predicted proteins | sample YL17G09_16_MG_FD_203696 | JGI IMG/M metagenome (GOLD analysis project Ga0315284, IMG submission 203696) | Sediment microbial communities from Yellowstone Lake, YNP, Wyoming, USA - YL17G09_16 | ecosystem: Environmental > Aquatic > Freshwater > Lake > Sediment | place: USA: Wyoming | collected...
CAACATTGCCGGAGAGGGTCATCTCGCCAAGCCGGAAGATTTAGAAATCGACGATCTTCATCGGGTGTTGCAAACCCTCGTTGTGGGGCGATTTGCAATGTGTCAAGAAGCGGGTCGACGGATGCTCGCGCAAGGTCGAGGATCGATCATGAATATCGGCTCACTCGCCAGCACAACGGCGCTCGGTCGCGGGCACGTCGCCTACAGCATGGCCATGGGGGCCGTGGTGCAGATGACCCGCGAGCTGAGCACCGAGTGGAGCCATCGTGGAGTCCGCGTGAATTGCGTCACGCCGGCTCAAGTCATCAATCCCAGTCTTGCGGCGCGTTTGCAGGCCGATCCGACTCTTGAAGGTCGGTTCCTCAAAGGCATTCCCGCTGGACGGCTCGGCCATCCCAACGATATCAAGGGGTTGGCAGTCATGCTGGCTTCCGATGCATCGGCATGGATTACAGGGGCGATTATTCCGATGGATGGCGGCAACATGGCGATGAATGCCGGTGGGACACCGGGACATGAACAGCACGCCGTACAAAAATTTGCAGCGGAAAAAACGCTTTAAGGGTCAAGAACCAATGACAACCGAACGACTTCTCAGTCTCTTCCGCACGATGCTCATTATCCGGCACACAGAAGAGGAACTTGCACGATGCCACCAACGTGGGCTTATTTTCGGGGCCTGTCACACGTATGTCGGGCAGGAGGCAATTTCGACCGGCGTTTGTGCTCATTTGACGAATGAGGATCCGATTTTTAGCACCCATCGGGGTCATGGACATGCAATGGCGAAGGGGATGCCACCGGGAGAGCTGATGGCCGAGCTGTTCGGACGCGTCACCGGATGCTCACGGGGGCGTGGTGGCTCCATGCATCTCTTCTCACCCGGGATCGGAATGATGGGTACGAGCGGCATCGTCGGACCGTGCATCCTGCAGGCGTGCGGCGGTGGTTACAGTGCGAAGCTGATGAAGACGGGTGGCGTCGCTGTGGCCTTCTTTGGGGATGGAGCCGTCAACAACGGCGCATTTCATGAAGGCTTGAACATGGCCAGCATCTGGAAGCTGCCGGTTCTGTTTATCTGCGAAAACAATCAGTTCGCCACGGAGGTGCCGTTCGCCTATTCCAGCGGGATTCCGGATGTCGGGCGTCGTGCGGAAAACTATGGTCTTCCCGGGTTCGAAGTCGATGGCAACGACGTGATGGCCGTCACGGAGGTTGCTGGCAACGCTGTGGCTCGAGCCCGAGCCGGCGCGGGAGCCACACTCATTGAATGCAAAACATACCGCACACGGGCGCATGCCGAAGGAATGGGCGATTTTACATATCGGACCCGCGTTCAGGTCGATGATTGGAAACGTCGCTGTCCGATTGTGTCATTCAGAAAACGACTACTGACGGAATTTGAAATTGAGGAGTCGCGGATTCAGCAAATAGAATCAGAGATCTTAGCCCTCGTCGCGGAATCGCGTCAGTTCGCCGAAAACAGCCCTATGCCGGAACCGGCGTCCGCAGCCGTGAATGTCTATGCCGCTCCTCGGGCTGTCGCGTGCTCCCAGAGTCTGTCCAAGCCACAGACAGAAAAACGTGAAAGGACCTTCACACAAGCAACCCACGAAGCTCTGTCAGAGGAAATGGCCGTCAATCCTCGAATTTTCGTGATGGGAGAGGGGATCGGAATCCGCGGCGGCAACTTCAAAACCACAGCCGGTCTGTACGACATTTATGGCCCGGAACGGCTGTGCGACACCCCCATTTCCGAAAGAGGATTCGTAGGCTTGGCCGGAGGAGCGGCGATGACGGGAACGCGCCCGGTCATCGACTTCATGTTTGCCGATTTCATACTCGACTCGATTGGTGAAATTGTGAACCAAATCGCCAAGATGCAGTACATGTCGAGCGGTCGCTTAAAGATGCCCGTCCTGCTGCGTGGCTGTATTGGAATTGGTCACTCGGCCGCGACGCACCACTCCGGCAGTTACTATGGAATGTATGCTCAGGTGCCCGGACTTCGGGTCGTCGTTCCTTCCAACGCCTTTGACGCAAAGGGGCTCATGAAACATGCGTTGAGGTGCGATGATCCCGTCATGTTTTTGGAACACCGAGAGATCCTGACAACGAAATGCCATGTTCCTGAGGAAGACTATGAAATCGAATTTGGCCGGGCGGCGGTCGTTCGTTCGGGTCGAGACGTCACGGTCGTGGCACTCGCACGAATGGTTCATCTGACGTTGTCGATTTGCGAAGAATTGGAACGAGAGGGCATCTCGGTGGAATTGATCGATCCGCGGACCGTGTCTCCGCTCGATACGGAGACGATTTTGCAATCAGTCGCCCGTACAGGTCGTCTGTTGATTGTCGATGAGCCTCCTGCTTCCTGCGGTTTTGCTGCAGAGATCGCGGCCCAAGTAACGGATGCAGGCTTCAATGATCTCGATGCTCCTATCCGTCGTCTGACCGGAGTCTTCACTCCAACCCCCTATAGTCCGCCGCTCGAAGCCGCCGTCGTGCCGACTGCCGCTGCGATCAGCGACGCGATTCGTTTGTTGGTCAAGGAATAATCATGGTCTACGAAATTGTGATTCCACGTCTAGGATGGTCGATGGAAGAGGGAACATTCGTCGGTTGGCTGAAGAAGGATGGCGACCCGATCCATCGCGGTGATGCCGTTTTCGAACTCGAGGGAGAGAAAGCGTCTCAGGACGTCGAAGCGGTCGATGAAGGCCTACTCCGAATTCCGCCAACCGGTCCTCAGCCCGGCCAGGTGCTCAAGGTGGGAGCCGTCATCGGCTATCTTGTCGAACAGGCAGAAGAGATTCCGTGGGCTGCGGCCATTCCGAGCATCAACAAACCGTCGTTGACGGACTCAGCACTCCCGCCACCCGCCTCGCCTTCGGTACGGAGGCAAGCCAGAGAAGCCGGTGTGGCAATCACGGATGTTGCAGGTACGGGGCCGGGAGGTCGCGTGCTGCTGGCAGATATCCATCGCTTCAGCACGGCAAGCCAGGATCGAGAACCTCAGACGGCCCTGTTGCCGGCCAAGAGTCCCTCGACGCCCAGTCGCGTGGTCGTCGCCTCCCCGCGCGCGAGGCGTGTCGCGACGGAACTGGGCGTGGACTGGAAATCGCTGCCGGGGACAGGTGCCGAGGGACGCATTCGGGAATGCGATGTGAGACAGGCGGCCTCCGTCGGTCTCCCTGCGGCGGAGGCTTCCCACGGGGGCCGACGAATACCGATCACCAGTCGGCGGCGGGTCATCGCTCAGAGGATGCTGGCAGGGCGTCAACAGACCGTTCCGGTCACACTGACGACGAGAGCCGATGCAACAAACCTGGTCAACCTGCGTGAGCAATTCAAGTCCGTCGGGGGACAACTTTCGATTCCTAGCTATCAAGACATCATTATCAAACTTGTCGCGGAGGTCTTGAAACGACATCCGCTGCTGGCAGGTCGCTGGGAAGAAGACGGGATCGTGACCCCTGCGGACACAGAGATGAATCTGGGAATGGCAGTCGATACCGAGCAAGGCCTGCTGGTTCCCGTGATTCGCAACGTCCTCGGATTGTCGGTAGCGGAACTGTCGGATCAGTCTCGCCAACTGATCAGCCGTGCACGATCCGGACAGCTTTCCGCAGCGGAGATGCAGGGCAGTGTCTTTACCATCACGAACCTCGGTGCCTTCGGCATTGAAGCCTTTACTCCGATCATCAATTTTCCGGAATCGGCGATTCTGGGGCTCGGAGCCATCCGTTTTGAGGCCATCGTTCTTGACGGCGGTCAGATCGTTGCACGGCATCAATTGACGCTCAGCCTGACCTTCGATCATCGCCTCGTCGATGGAGCTCCAGCCGCTCGATTCCTTAACGAAGTGGTTGCTGCGCTCTCCAATCCTTCAGCGTCGCTGCTCCGTCGTTGAAGAGATGCAGACAACCCTCTGAGCACCAAGCATCGTTCATGCCAAGAGATCTCGAATGACATGACCATGAACATCGGTCAGGCGTCGTTCAATGCCATTGTGATAGAACGACAATCGCTCATGATTCAAACCAAGGATCTCCAGAATCGTCGCGTGAAAATCGTGGATGGTGGCAACCTTGTCGACGGCCTTGTAACCGAAGTCGTCCGTCCTGCCGTAACTGAACCCCTTCTTCACTCCGGCGCCAGCCATCCAAGCGGTAAAGCCACTCGGATTGTGGTCGCGACCACTGGCCCCTTTCTGAAATGTTGGCATCCGACCGAACTCCGTACACCACACGACCAGTGTGTCCTGTAACAGACCTCGCTGTTTAAGATCCGCCAGTAACGCTGCCGTTGGCTGGTCCATCACTTCGCCGTGCTTGATATATTGCTCATGAAGGACTTTGTGACCATCCCAGTTGCTGACACCTTCTCCGCCGGTCTGATAGGCACCGTTAAACAGTTGGACGAATCGAACACCCTGCTCTACTAACCGCCTAGCAAGAATACAGTTTCGAGCGTAAGCCGCTTTCAAATCCTTGACTGGATTTCCTGTCTGATCGGCGCCATACATCTTTAAAATATGAGCGGGTTCGTTGTTAATGTTGGAGACTTCCGGAACGGAAAGCTGCATGCGTGCCGCCAACTCATAGCTGGAAATCCGTGCCGCGAGTTCCGTATCTTGTGGAAACCGTTCCAAGTGACGGCGATTGAGGTGCGTCAGGAACTCACGTGTCGCGCGGTCATTCTTCGGCGATGAGCCGGCGGGGCGAGCCAAGTTGCGCACGGGTTGAGAGGCATTGAAGTCCGTCCCTTGGAAGGCGGCAGGGAGAAAACCCGATCCCCAAAAATTTCCTGCGGATTGTGGTGCACCCCGCGGATCGGGAATGGCGACATACGCGGGCAACGTCTCATTTTCGGTTCCCAGAGCATATGTTAACCAAGAGCCCGCGCTGGGAAAGGCATCCGCCGTAAAGCCGGTTCCCATGAGGTTCTCACCGGGACCGTGCGTATTTGTTTTTCCAGTCAATGAATGAATAAAGCAGATGTCGTCGGCGAGTGCACCGAGATGCGGAACAAGGTCTGAGACCATCTTTCCGCATTCCCCATAAGGCCGAAAAGTCCAGGGGCTCTGATTCAATGCCCCCTGCTCTCCTTGAAATGTGATCAGGCCTTCCGCCCCTGGCAGGGACTGGCCATGCTTCCGAATTAACTCGGGTTTGAAATCAAAAGTATCAATCTGACTGACCGCTCCGGAGCAGAAAATCATGAGCACATTCTTGGCACGCGGTTGAAAATGGGGCTGACGAATCGCGTTCGGATTGGCGGGATTGATGTCCGGACGAATCGGCGACGTCGAATCACCGACCGCGCGGGTCGGGGTCAGTAAATCGATCAAGGCGATCCCGCCAAGACCGGTGACAGTCTGCGAAAGGAAGTTCCGTCGATTGAGAAGTGGATGCATGGTGTTCAAAAAATGAAAAGAAATTCGCTGGCATTGAACAGGGCTCGGCAGAAAGACTCAATTCCATGATTTCGAATTAAGGTCACAGACACGTCTCGTTCGTCGGCATCAGGAGATCTAGAGAAGAACAAAGCGAATGCCAGAACGACCTGAGCGTCAGGTGTCTCCCCTGCGCTGTGACGTAAACGTGCGGCAAGAATCTCCGCCTGCTGAAGAGTGAACGTGCTGTTGAAAAGATTCAACGCCTGAAGTGGTGTGGTTGATCGACTCCGCTTGGGCATCACCTGGCCGCCATCAGGGCAGTCGAAGGAACTGAACACACTGTCTGTCGCCTGACGAATCCGAAACAGATAAACCATTCGACGACATTCAGCCGAGGTGTAATCCACTTTGGGAAAATAGTGCATCACGTTCTCGACCACGACGTCCATGAGGTAGAACCCGGGGCCCCCCATCTTCGAATCTAACGACCCTGAAACGCTGAGAATACTGTCGCGGATCGCCTCCGCTTCCAACCGCCGCGGGGTGTATCGCCAGAAAAATCGGCCGGCCGCATCCAGAGCCAGCGACTCCTCTTGTGGTGTCGAGTCTTGCTGAAACGTGGACGAGAGTAGAATCAATCGCTGAATGTGCTGGATCGACCATCCCCGTTTCACAAATTCGTCGGCCAGCCAATCGAGCAGTTCTGGATGAGTCGGCCTAGAACCGTTGATCCCGAAATCACTCGGCGTATCGACAATGCCGTGCCCCAACAAGTAGTACCAGACGCGGTTCACCATCACGCGCGCGGTGAGCGGATGTCGTGGACTGGAAATCCATTCGGCTAACCGCCGCCGCCGCCGCTGCTCCGGCTCATCGACGGAGAGTCCGAGCGTGCCAAGAACACTCAAGGCATCGGGCGTAACGACTTCACGCTTCTGCAGCGGTTCTCCTCGATAGAGTCGATGCGTTTTGTCCGGTTGAGCAAAAGTTCCAAGCCATCCTTTTTCCATCTGTGTCAGAGCAGAGATTCGACTTTGAAGGGTTCGTAAATCCTGTTGAAGCGTGATTGCCGCTGTGGCATCAGCTGCGGAAAGCTTATTGAGAAATGCTTGCGTGTCTGTCGAGTCAGGAAACGGTGCGTGGTCATTGGAACTGGCTACGGTCAACCACTTCCCTGGCTCGATAGCGATTTCAAACTGATACTCTGTCGGCACTCGATCGGTGAATCGCCCTGTTCGATCACGTCCCCAGACAATCCGATTGATCGTAGTTTTTGTTGGTAACACAACCTGCACATAACCTGTTCCGGGAGTGTCTGAAATCCAGCTATGATCGTTCCCCACGGATCCATCGTTGACGCATTCGAGTTTGTGAATCGCATGGCCTGACAGAGTCCCCGATGCGCTCACCACAGCGCCACACGAAGCCAAGGCGACGTTTCGACCGTTGTCATCGTAGATTTCTAATTCATCGACTGCGGGCTCGGAAGAACTGCTGGCCGTAATCTTGAAACGAACGGTGTCGGTTTGAACGGTGTGAAATTTTTCTTCATTGAGTCTCGCATTGATTGGGGCGCGCACGGTGTTTGCCACGTCTGACGCCGAAGCAATTGCCCCTTTCTGTTGATAGGTTTCGAGCAAGCGCGTTGCCGTTTTCTCGGTTTCGGTGAGTTTCGCTAGTTCTCGAATCGTCCACGCGTCGGCAGTCTTACGGAACGGCCGTTCGGCGTGCTTTGTCCCGGCGAAGATGGCCTGCATCGAATAGTAGTCCCTCTGCAGGATGGGATCGAACTTGTGATTGTGGCACCGCGCGCAGCCGACCGTCAGGCCCAAAAAGGCGGTTCCGGTGGTGCTGATCATGTCTGCCAACACATCTTGACGCTGGGCCAGCTTAAGGTTGATGTCCGGACCCATCACGACGTCGTAGGCTCCGGCCACCAGAAATCCTGTCGCGGCCTCCGCTCCCAACGCATCCCCTGCCAGTTGCTCACGGATAAACTGATCGTATGGCTTGTCCGCATTGAATGACTCAATGATGTAGTCACGGTAATGGTAGGCCGTTTTTCGCTCTTTGTTGGTCTCGTAACCATTGGTATCGGCGTAACGCACAACATCCATCCAATGCCCAGCCCATCGTTCTCCAGTATGCGGGCTGGCGAGCACACGATCCACCAATCGAGCGTAGGCATCGGATTCCGTGTCGTCGACAAAATCCGCCACTTCCTGCGGAGTCGGCGGCAAGCCATGCATGACAAGGTACAGTCGTCGAATCAGTGTCAGCCGATTGGCCGGAGCGGAGGGTTCGAGATGTTTCGCTTTTAATCTGGCGAGTACAAAATCATCGATCGCGTTCGCGGCGAAGGCGTCGCCGCGACTCGGGACCGCTGGACGTTTGACGGGCTGAAATGACCAATGATCAGTCTGAGGCTTCAGCGAATCCTGTGCGGCTTGTTTCCCCGGCATGCTTGCTCCAGCGTCGATCCATGCACGCAGCAGGTTTACCTGGTCGGCAGTCACTCGATCACCTTCGGGAGGCATCCGCTCTGGCGAATTCTCGGCGGTGATTCGCTGGATGATCAGGCTGTCCGAACTGCTGCCCGAGACAAAAAGCGGTTCGCCAGAATCACCACCTCGGAGAATTCCAGTCACATCATCCAGTCGCAGTTGACTCTGCTGCGTCTGACTGTCATGACAGTCGAAACATCGACTCATCAAAATTGGCCGAATGTCACGATCGAACTCGACAGCCGAACCGGCAGGCAACGAGAGTTCAGCGGATTGCGCCGCCATCATCGGAACCCATGCGATCATGGCACGGATAGTCCTGAGCGTCAGGTATGACCGTCGATGACCAAGCATACTACGAACCCTCGAGGTCGATGTCCTTAGAGCCTCAGGAACAATCGAAGCATTGTAGCAACTTCCGGTTTGGCCTGTTCGAATTGTCGACGGAGAGACGACTCCCGCAGGTGATACGATTACCGTGAGTTCTTGTACTGTCCCACAACGGCTCCCTGGCAGTGCCCTTTTTTTAAAATATTCGGCAGAAGACAACGGCTCGTCCCAACGCCATCGAATCGCGCCGGCCACCGACACTCCCATTGGTAAACCGAGTCACAACGCAGATCTTCAATCCACTCCCCCAAGTCAGGGTTGGAGGTGTGATAACAGGGACGCGACTCAGTCCTATTTCGTTACTCGCTGTCGCCTCCGCCGCCTGTCGAGCCCTGTTTGACTCCACCCGTCAGCTTGGCGCCGTGCTGGAGTGCGAAGACGGTACTCTTGTTCGAGATAAACAGCGTGTTGTTGGCGACGATCGGAGTGCTGTAGATCGAGTTGATCATATTATTTTCGGCCATGATGTTGAGTTCCTTCGAGAGCTCAAAAATAGTGATGTCGCCGTCTTCGTCGCCGATGTAGACCTTGCCATCGACGATCAGCACGGAGCCCCAAGCTGCCGCGAACATGTCGTGCGTCCAGTAGACAACCGGTTTACCATTGATCGTCTTTTTTGCGTCGAGGCAGTGAACCAGCCCGGCGAAGTCTGAGATGAATAGCAGATCGTCCTTGATCGCCGCGCTGCCGATCGTGCGATGCATGGTCTCTTCGAAATCACTCTTGCCATTTTTATTGCGGTCTACAGAATCGTAATGCCAGACGGCGGCGGAGTTCGGATTGGGGATGGCCTTCTCACCCTTTTTTGTGTCAACACATTGCAGCCGTCGTGGCGGGATGACTTGACCATCGGAATTGACGGCCAGTTCGAGGCTGACATCGCCGCGTTTGGTCGGATCGATGCAGTAGAAATGGCCCACCCCTTCACCATGTTCAGGATCTTCACCCACGCCGGAATAGACGTTGCCATCGTAGAATACGGGGGTTCCGATGATGTGATTGCGTGTCGCACGACCGCCCAGAAGGTAGATTGATTCCTTGGGATTACCGTCAAATTTCCACAGCAATCGAGGTCCACCTTGGCCGTCACCGGCGGGATCGAAGCTGTAGATCCAGCCGTCGCCGCCGCCCATGACAACCTGCGCCTGACCACCCGCCTCGAAGCAGAGTGGACTGGACCACTGCCCGTGAAGAATGTTGAGGCCGGGCGACTTGTCGCTCCAGACCAGCTTGCCGGTGTTCTTCTCGAGGCAGATAAAACTGGGAGCGTTCGGGGCGGGAATGTTGATATGGTCATCGTCCACGCCATTGCCGGTCACGACAAAGCAGTAGTCTCCGACGCAGGTCACCGAACACGAACACATATTGTGCTGGAAGACACCCAAAACGCCCATCAAGTCGTAACGCCAGAGGATGTCGGCCTCACCTTTGTTCTCGTTCGCTTCGGCTTTGAACGGTCCGTCGTTCTCACTGTCGTGAAAGCCTTCCACGTCGAGGCACAGCACTTCGCCACGACTGGTGTTGTACCACAGTCGTGTGTCGTCGCAGAATACGGTCGAGCAGATTCCCTGCTGGGGCCAGTCGTTCACGCGTCCGCTCGGTAGCTTGGGCGACGATGCCTGCCACAAAAACTTGCCCGTCTTCTCCTCGAAGGCGATGAGGCAGCCCAGATCAATCTTGGCGGGATACCGTTTGAGATAGCCGTGCGTGTTATTGGTCCCCACGAACACTTTGCCGTTCGCCACGACAGGATTGCCGTAGGTTTGCGAGCCGAGCGGAGCAGCCCACAAAACATTCTCACCCGTTTCCAAGTTCCATTCGTGGGGGATGCCCGTTCCCGCCGGAGTGTTGTTGCGATGGGACGATCCACCCCACTGAGGCCAGTCATACTTGCCGACCTTCATTTTGCCGATGAGGTTCAAAGCGGTATCGGTCGGTTGGAACGTGTCGGCGGCAGAAGCCAGACCGACCGCGAGCAGAGAGATCGCAACGAAGAGAGACAGCGATTTCATGAAAAATTCCTTGTTTGGACAACGGCGATTCATCGCCGCGTCCTTGGGCGGCGGAGCCGCTTTGATGGAGTTAAAGAGGTTGTCAGGATTCAAAAAGTGGCGTGGGGCAGCCCTGAGAGTCCGCTGCGATTCAACGTTATTGAGGCGTGACCGACACATTGTCGACAAAGATTTCCGAGTCCTTAGCATTGCCAAAAAGGCCTGGACTTCCAGTCAGATTGGCGGGCGCATCGGTCCACTCGATTAACCACGGTAAGGGTTCCTCGTCTGCTTTCTTCCAGGCTTTGCCGCGACAGACGGCCACGTTTTGGCCGTCACGATCTTCCAAGACGACGATCAGTTTCAGGGTATACCACTGACCCGCTTCCCAAGCGAAGGGGACTTCGTGTGACTTTTTATCGTGGGGGAACCATGAGTACAGTTTGAGATGCTGGCTGGCACCGAGCATCGCGAAGCGATACCGCTGGTTCTGCAGGCCGACGTCGGGGAGTTTCGAGTTTTTGTCCGCATCGGCACCAACGGCGACGTTGCTGGCCATGAAGTCGGCTTGCATCACATAGCCCTTTGAGTCGGGGTGCCCTAACCAACCCTGACTCTTGGTCCCCTTGGGGATCGTCGTGATCTTGCACATCACGCCGTTGCCGGTGATCTTGCGAGTTCCCCGCTCCACAATCAACTGTATTGGAATCTTTTCGTTGGCAGTCCAATTCCACTTGGCGATGACACCATCGTCTTGTAGTCGTTTGAGCGAGGGATCGAGTTTCTCTTTCCCTTGGTCTTGGCTGGTGATGGCCTCGATCAGTCCGAGGTAACGCTTCAGTCCCGTAAACGCTTGCGCAGGAGTGGAGTCATCGAAGGTCGTTTTGGGAGCGGGAAAGTTCGTGAATTGAGTCGTCAGAAAAAGATAGAGCTTTGCGGCCAGCGGGTCTTCTTTCGTTAATGCTGTGAAGTAGTCGTGGTCGATCGAAATGTGACGGTATCGCATGCCGACACCCGTCACAGGAACGAGGCCGTCGTTGAAGTCGAACGACCAAGGGGTCTCCGATGTGATTTCGGGAATAACGCGAATGCGTGCCTGGCTCTTCAGTCCACCAACCTCAGCATTGACCAATACGGCCGCGTGGACGTTGCCACCAGGTCCGGCGTATTTTCCGGAGGGGTCAATAGTGCCGAGCCCGGAGATCGAGAACGTCACGTCTTTGGCCTCGGCCACCTTCAGGAATTGGCCGTTGGCGTTGTAGAGCCTCACGGAGAACGCCTGCTTTTGTATCGGCTTGAGCAGTGACTCAACAGGTACGATCAACGCGGTGGCGGGCTGTCGATCACTGTCCACCGCTGTTTCTGCAGTCGGTGCGGGGATCGGGTCGGCGGCAGGCTTCGCGTCTTTCAGACCGATGCAATACATCATCGTCTCGCAGGCAAGATAGATCCTGCCGTGAGAGATGATTGGTGAGGCATTCACGTCGCCGTCTTCGAGTCGCAGTTGGTGAATCTTCTTCAGCCCCTTGGCATCATCGGGCCTAAAAATGAACCAGCGACCATTGCCATCAACGACATAGATCTTGCCGTCCGCATAGACCGGACTACCGCGACCCATGGTGCCGATTTTCTGTTTGCCGAGGATCGCGCCCGTCTTCAAGTCGTTGACGAAAAAGATGCCGCCGTCATCGACCGAGTAGATCCGGTCACCAATCACGAGGGGGCCGGTCCTGCCAATGAACTGCTCTTTCGTTCTCCAGATCTCACCCGATTTCGTGATGTTACCAGACTGAGTGGCATCGAGAGCAAAGAGGGCACCCATGGCGGTGTGATCTAAGTTTTCTTCGCTGTGGCCACAGATGACCTGCGTGCCGATGATCGTGGGGGCGGTGTTGATACCGCGCAGCGAGACATCGTAGTTCCAGATCATCTTTCCGGTACGCGGCTGCAGGCTGTAAACGCTGCCGTCCCCCGCCGCCACAACCAATTGAGTCTGCCCTTGGATGACCGAGATCGCGGGGCCGCTGTAGGTTGTGTCTTCTGGTAGTGGCTTCGTCCCTTGAAACCAGACGGCCTGCCCATTGCGTTTGTCGAATGCAATGAGGCGATACGTCGGACGAGCCATCTCACCCCAACCAATCACGACCCCGCTGACGATGACTAGATTTTCATGGACGATCGGATAGTTGGTTCTGCCGCCATAGGTACTGAGCAGGCCGTACTCCTCGCTCATCGCGTGCGACCAGATCGTCTGACCGGTCTCGCCATCAAGGCATTGGAAATATCCGCAGACTCCAAGAGCAAAAACGTGGCCGGTCAGGGGGTCACCGACAACGCTCGACCAACCGACGCGGGTATCGGGCACATCGGAGAGGAAGACGTTAAAGACACTCTCCCATTTTTTGACGCCTGTCGCGGCATCCACACAGACAACCTTTTCAGCCTCTTCCTTCGTCGCGGGGTTGTGCCTCACCATTGTGTAAAGTTTGCCATTCATCACGATTGGCGTGGAGCGTGTTCCCAACTCGGAGTTTTTCCAAATCAGGTTCTCACCATCGGGAGTCCAGGTGTCAGGCAGCCCCTTCTCTCGTGAGATCCCGTTCATTTCAGGGCCGCGCCAATAGGGCCAGTCGAGTGGGTCGGCCGTCCGTCTTCCTTGTGCGAAAGCCGAAACGTCCATGAAAAACAACAGGCTGAGCAGACTGGAAATCCAAGGTCGCGGCAGCATGGGTGATGATCCTGTGTTCGGACGCAATCGTGGGTGGAATAAAGTATTAGTGGGGTGAAAAATCTAGTTCAGAAGATAACCAATGCCGATAGGCTGGGCAAGGAGTGCGAACAGTGAGAGAGGGGGGTGACAAAGACGTTGGAGCCAGCGAAAGCGGGGTCTATCCTCCGTGATCTCACCGCACAGGTCTCCGCCATCCGCAGCACGGTCGTGTAATGACTCTACCGATTGGGGTCGACTGACGGGATGGCCCGTCGAGTCCACCGTGGGAGAAGAGATGATGGAACGCTTCATTCGCCCCGAGAGACTCTTGAGGTGGGACGTGTTAGCTCGGTGGAATGAGGTTTTTCCACGTGAGTTCGCCCGAGGTCACGGACCTCGCAAGATCCGGTCTCTGGCCTAGGATTGTTGAAGCCAGCGGAGATCGACATTGATGGAGAGCCAAGGCTGCCGCTTGTTGTTCCGCCGGCGCGCCGGTCGTCAACATCTGCCTCAAATCATTCATTCCCCGTTCGTCGGCATAGGGGCCGACACAACGCCACAATTCTGGCGGAACAGACCGATGCGCGGCGCGGCGCTCATGGGCGAAATCGACCAGCATCGTCATCAGTGCGGCATTCGCACGACGATCGATCCCCACCACGGGGTCCAGCGAGACATCGATAAAGAGGCATTTCAGGACCAGCTGATTCCATTGCTCGTCGTTGAGTTGTTCAGCCGGAAATGGATTCTGATGCGCGATCGCGCAGAACACCGATTTGATGTTGCTCCGAATCCCTTCTGCGGTTCGCAGAACGTGACTCCGAGGGTGCGGGAGAAGTGGCAATGCCTGATACAGTGACACCAATTCGCCGACCTCGCCCATCTGGAACAACGGATCGAGTATTTGCACATAAGCCGCAGCATCAGCCGCAGGGAAGTTCAGTACGAGGAACGCCCGTGCGAGTTGGTCAAGACTCCACGTTCGCGGATTCCAACCGGGACGAACGGCCTCGGCCTCGGCCGCTTCCAGATCTGTCAGCAGCGTCTCCGATTTGCCGACCCGGCGTGGGACCATTCCGAAGCCAAAAAACAGGTGTTTCTTGTCCCCTGTGGCGATAGCCTCAGCACGCTCATTGAGCCAAGTCATCGCCGAGGGCTCAACACGTGAAGCAATCCACGCATGAAGCAAGTCGGTGATTCGTGAGCCGGTCAATGTCGCCATCTTTCGTCCGAAGGAATCGTCAACGGTGCGAGCGAGTTGACGGATGGGCCGGACCCGAAATCATTTCCGCAAGACGCATTCCCGGGTGTCGGCTTTAATGTCCGTGCCCGCAACTGGTCGGGTGACCGCAGCAGCCCGCCATGGGTAGCGTCGCGGAAGCACTGGCTATCGGCAGCGAAATGCCACCCGAAATGATCCGTTCGACGGGAGCATCACTCGGAGTGCCACTGATTTCTACCCCCGCCTTCTGGCAGAGCTCACCCCAAGTCTTGATCGTCTCTTTCATACTATGTTGCACGGAAACGGTGCGAGAATTTTTTTCGCACCGATAGTCGTATGTTGGCATTTTTGATGTTCCTTGCGAGTCATCGGCGGACATTCGGAGAACCGTTCAACAGACACTCTGAGGGGTTCTCGCGATGTTTGTGCTTCAATCCTTGTGGCCACGTTCGAGTCCTCGACCAATGTTCACCCTCGTGATGTAGGATGGACTCTGAGCCACAGAGTAATCTCGTTCGCCAACGACCGGCAAGTGTTGGCAGGAAAGTCATTCGGGGGGCGTATCGTCGTGCAACTCATGGGGGTCTGAGCGGAAGCCAGATCTCCCACGGGTTCCGCCGATGAAATTGCTTCTAAGGACGGTTCTGTTTGGGATGGCCTCGGATTCAGACACGTTCAGACGTGGGCCGCTGTTGCCCAAGTGGGCGTCGGCGTTTCTACGGGTCCGTCGACGCAGCCGCAAGGGTTTTTCGCAGGACAGGCATCGAGTCCGCGAGTGATGTGTCATCACTTCGTTTTGGGACGAAACGTGACAACTTTTTCTGCGTCGGTGGTGAGATACGGGCCATTCAAAAGGTCAATACAGTACGGAATGGCGGGCATGACGGCGTCGAGACATTCTTTGATGGCTCGGGGCTGGCCGGGAAGGTTCACGATCAGTGCCTTGCCACAAATACCGGCGGTCTGCCGTGACAAGATTGCCGTCGCAACTTTCTCCAGTGAAACACGACGCATCAGCTCACCAAAACCGGGCAGAAGTTTGTGACAGACGGCCTCTGTCGCCTCGGGGGTCACGTCACGCAGAGCGGGTCCCGTTCCTCCTGTGGTGACCACAAGACAACAATCACACGCTTGGCATAACTCCCGCAACGTGTCTTCAATGACGGCGACTTCGTCCGGGATGATTCGCTCCACCGATTCAAACGGTGAGGTGAGGACGTCTGCGAAGTAGTCCCGAATGGCAGGACCACCTCGATCATCATACTCTCCACGACTGGCGCGATCCGATACGGTGACGATCCCAATCCGGGCGATCATAGTTTGTGGATGCCTTGGAATATCGAATTTCGAGACGCAACTACGCTGGCCGCTTTTCGGGTGCTGTGCCGAAGTTCTTGCCAGTTTTTTTCATCGCCGCTTCAAAGGCGCGACGCGCCGTGGTCCACGCGTCGTCCATGAGTGGAACGTGACATCCCCCCTGTCCCTTGCACGAATTCATGCCGGGATGTTCGCCACAACCCCCCTGCCCTTGGCATGCGTTGTGGCCACCACAGGTGGCGTCAGCGATGCTGGCACACGTCCCCAATCCGGCGCAGTCATTAGCTTGGCTGCGACCCAGCGACCGGCACGAATTCAACCCTCGACAGACATGCGGTTCGTCGATGATCAGCTTCTCGACTTCGGTCAGCTCTGTCAGGGAGATTGCAGACGCCGTTGTCGGGGTTGCTGGGCCCGCTTGGCCTCCACAACCACCTGCCGCGCCGGCAACCATGCCCCCCAGTGCGGCGATCGTCAGTCGATGAAAATCGCGTCGATCAAGTGCCGAGTTGGCCATAGGGAATCTTTAATGTCGGATGACGTTGCGAAATGGTGTTGAACGCAATTTCAAAGCACCGAGAAGAATATCGGCTTGCACCGCGTCCCTGCAACCGAGCCGCTCCCGTTCGACAGTATTCCTGCCAGCGATAACGATGCCGCTGCGCACAACAAAAGGTTTTGTTTCAGCTGACGGTTGCGGGGGGGGTGGGGGGGCTCGGTCGATATCATCAGGGATCTGGCCGACAAATCCCTGATGATATCGAGTCCGTCCAAGAACGCGGAAAATTCACAAACTGTTGTGGTTGTAGGCCCTTGTGTTCGGCGTGTCTCCCCACGGCGATGTCGTAATTCCGTCAAAACAAGCTTTTTTTCGGAGAGGCGGTTCGGTGTGTGTTGTACAAATTCTCGGTGTCTGTGGGCGAAATCGCGAACCAGGATCGGATATCTCGGCGACGGAGGTTGCGTTTTTGGTGGGATTCGATAACACTGGAAATACCGCTGTTGATCTGTCAGGCGGTCGCTTACCGTCGTCACGCCTAGAACATATGGGATATTGAGAGATGGCTCACAAGAAGGGGCAGGGATCGAGTCGCAACGGTCGTGACTCGAACGCAAAACGATTGGGCGTCAAAAAATTCGGCGGTGAGTACGTCATCCCCGGGAACATCCTGATTCGTCAACGCGGAACAAAGTGGCATCCGGGCAAGAACGTGGGGATGGGACGTGATTACACGTTGTACACCCTCGTTGAGGGCCACGTTTTTTTTGATCGCGAAGGTCGGCGAATCAACGTACTGCCCATGGAAGGCGCTGTTGCACAGACGGACTGAGTGAATTCCGGTATCACGGAAGTGATTCCGGGGTTAAGGAACGCCGCCGTGTTTCCGTTTCGACCGGATCAGTTCTGAAACACGATCGGGCATCATCGCTGGACTATTCGACGGGGCTAAGACCGAGAGTGTTTTCGGATCCTAAGCCCAAACCTCGACGGTAACTTGCCCGAAATTTGTCGATTCCAAATTCGGTTGCCAGGCGGTCAAATTCACGTTTTAGATCCGACAACGCCTCTGAGGGTTCTGACTCATTTTGAAGAACCCGAAGAATGGCGATTTCGGTTGCAGAGCGAAATTCGTCCGCTCGCGGCAGGGGTAGATCGGCCACCACCTGCGTGTCTCGGAGAGTCTGTGCGACCGTGTCCACATACTGGCTCGCCTCTTCTGAGACCAATCCATTCTCGTGCCAGTTGATGGCGCTGATCGCCTGCGATTCCCGACAGGGTGTCTTCGGAAGCGTCGCCCAGGAAGAATCAAATTGAATTTCGACCAAGGTCTTCAGTAGATTCCAACAGGCGACTGCGCCGCTGAAATCTGCTGTGGGAAGCGTGACTCCTGCAACAAGTCCCTTCATTCCGCAGAGTCCTGGGGCATGAACCTGACCCGCCTCTGACTGCTCCCAACGCATCGAATTGCGATTAAAGACACGTCGAGTGCCAGGTATGCGACAGATCCCGATTTCGAGACCCGGTGCCCGCCGAACTTGAGGTGAAACGACCTCTGCGGTAGTGGGTTCGTATCCGATTGCCAAAGCAGCCCGTCCCTCCAGAACCGCAAGACGGCAACTGTCCGGACTCATTTCACGGATGGAAGAGGGCATCACTTTCCACGCCCGCTGCGACGCTTCTAAAGCTGCCACAAATCCGGGTGATTGAACGAGTGATTCTCCCGTTTCCAGATCAAACCAAACCGAATAGTTTTCGGGGTGCTTGGCATACGCCAGCGACCTCGCAAAAAATGTCGTCGCTCGGTACTTGGGGCCCAATGGCTCGACAGCAGTCAGGCCCGTTGCCCAGCGATCCATCGAGTCGAGAAGGGTTTGATAGTCTTCCCAAGTCTGCGGCGGTTTCAGACCAGCGGCTTGGAGCAGATCTCGACGGAAATAACAAACGAGGACCGGGGCCTCCAGTGGAATCGCGATGGGAAATCGATTTCGCGACATGATTCGGTCACGGAGTCCCTTGAAAATGTCCTTGGATTCCAATCCCAGTTGTGACTCTGGATAGAGAGGTGCAAGACTCTGTTCCACGTCACTCAAACGCGCTAAAGGCAGCAACGCAACGCGTCCGCCTGAGCTCGATGTTTGTTCCAGCATTTTGGCCAACAACGGTTCGTCTTCGACCGAATATTCGGTCCACCGAATATTCGCGCCTGTTTGAGAGGACCATTCTTGCAGCATGACCTCCCAGAGTGCCGGCAAACCAAGGGACTGGGGCGCGAGTAACTCGACTTCCTGTCCTTTGAAAGGAACAACAATCGTGCCGCTTTCCGGAGCAGGGTTTGAGTCGAAACAGCCGCATAGAATCAGGCACGCCGAATATGAAGTCGACCGAAGGAAGTCACAAAAAACGAAGTTTTCCCTTCGAAACATCAATCGGGCGGACATCACGTGCTCTCCGGAAAATGGACTGTAGTCGAAGCAGAAATCGAATTTGAAGAACTTTATTCCACTTTGTCGAGTGTGTCAGCACTGGCAAGGATGAGACTCACGCGGACACGGCGTCCATCGCGAACGACGGTCAGCACGACCTCGTCACCGGGTTGCTTGGCTTCGATGTAGCTCAATAAATCTTCGGCGGTGGCGACCTTTTCCTCATCGATTCCGACAATCAGGTCGGCGGCTGTTCGATCGACACGGGTGACAACAAACGGGCCGCGGCGGACCTTTGTGAGTTTGGGACCGTGTAATCCAGCCTTCTCCGCAGGTCCATTGACGCGAACTTCCGCAACCAGCAAACCCTTTTCCGTCTGGTATACCTTGTCGATGCCGCTTTCGGGTCGAATGAATCGACCATGCTTCAGCAGTTGCGGAACGACGCGTGCAACCATGCTCACGGGGATCGCAAACCCCACTCCGGAACTCTGTCCCGAGGTCGTGGCGATGGCGGTATTGATTCCGATTAACCGGCCGTGAGTATCCAGCAGCGGTCCACCGGAACTTCCCGGATTGATGGCGGCGTCAATCTGAATGATCGACTTGATTTTCCAATTTTCACGAATCTGCAACGATCGATTCAGGCTCGAGATAATTCCGGTTGTCAGTGTCCGCTCAAGACCAAATGGATTTCCTAAGGCGAAGACGCGCATGCCAACCCGCAGATCCCGAGAGTCACCAAAAGTCACGGGAAACAATTCGTCATCAGGCGCATCGATCCGAATGACCGCCACATCGTTCAGCGGATCCGAGCCCACCGATGTGGCATCGTAAGTTTTGCCATTGAAGAGAGAAACGGCAATTTCTTTTGCGCCGGCCACAACGTGATAATTCGTCAGGATGTGCCCGTCGGCATCGATGATCGATCCGGAGCCGGAACCTTCCGACTGTTCGACACGCAACAGGCGTTCGGTCTTTGCCGATTTGGCGGTGATATTCACAACGCCCCGATTGACCGCCTCATAGACCAAGACGTTGACGGACTCTTCCGGTGTCAGGCCCTCAGAATCAAAAGTCCGCGAGGAAATCGGATGCAGTTGTTCGATCGGCGATCTGCCAATCTGTTGGCTCGATCCTTCCTCCGCAACGGCGAACGACCCTCGTGGGGGACTGATAATCCAGATGGTGAACAGGCTTCCTAGCACGGCGGAAAAAAAACATCCCATAGCCAATCGCATGAAGCACCTCACCAAAAGACAGGACACGAAGGGCTCTTGCCATCGAGTCGGGACCACGCTCTTTCCGAATGGTTTCAGAGAGCGTTCGCTATTCGATAAAGACGTCTTTCACGCCCAATTCAGCCACAGGGAGAATGGAGGCCTCGTCGGCGGATCAGATCTGGAAATTTATAGATTCTTTTCTCAAGTCGCTCAAGACCGTATCGGTCATCGTCGTGCACTCTTCGCTCTACCTTATCAACAAGCGGGAGACCGTGGCAGACTCTTCTTGAAATTCAATCCACGGACAAAAAATGTGCCAGCGACGTCGGTCGTGATTCACCAGATCTGCGCATTCCGAGAGGGAATCCAGCCCACTCCTGAACCGGCAAGTTGAACATGCAACCAGTCGTTCCTCTGCTCCAGTACCACAAATTCGGTCCCTTCAGGGAGGGGCCGGTTGAAGGCCGTTTCGTAATTCTCGGAATCCCCCTTTCGGGCCACAATTGGCGCAGAGATCACGATTCCGTGAACACTCCGCTCAATCTGCATCCAATCACGGAAAGTGGAAAAAGAAAAGACGAAAAAAATCACCGTTCCGGCCGTCCGCCATCGTTTCGAGATCGTCCCTGCGGAGAACAATTGCATCGACAGGGCCGCGCACAGTATCGCTGCTAAGAGTGTGGTTGTCACCAGAAGCTTCTCCGAATAGCTACACCAATCCTGCCAAAAGAAGATGTAGCCTGCAAAACCATTCTGGGGTGATTTTGACTCCTCAGGACCGCCGACATTTTTGATTGCATTTCGCAGATTCGCATCCAGAGAGGGATCTCTCGGACGGAATCGTTTTGCCTGACGATAGGCCGCAATTCCCCTGCCAACCTCTCCCGCACGAATCCAAGCATTTCCCTGATTGAAGAGGACCGCACCTGATTTCAGTCCGGAATCGAGAATTTGCTGGTACTGACTGGCAACACGAACGAATTCGTCTTGCGTTAACGACTTGGCGAACTCCTGCTCAGCGGCTTGAAATTGGTGCAGCCTGTTTGCATCAACGGCCGCCGTACAACCTGCGACAACGGCCAATCCGCAAAGCAGGCCGGCGGAAATTATCCTGCCAGACTTGCCGCGCCGCTGTTTTTTAAGGATCAGATCAAGGTCATTCACCAGTGAGATGCATTGGTGTTCGAGCCGTTCGAAATCCTCGGCGGCCAGACCATAGCGAGCGGCATCACAGGCCTGCAGAAATTGGTGGATGGCCAAGCGACGAGTGGGATCAACACCAAGTCTTTCGAGATTGTCATCGACATCCCGAGGCGTCAGCCCTGCCGGAGGAACATTCAGATAGTCGGCGATCAATCCCACAATGGCTCGCCGCAGAGCATCGCAGATTGCCCGCGATTCGCTGGACGGATTCAGGAACGCGACCTCACGCAATGTGATGCGCGCCTGTCTCCCGGCACCACGCCGGCGAACAACAGCGGGATCACCGTGTCGGTGACGTGTCCAAGCAATAGCCGCGGCGAAGGTGGCATAGGTCGCAAGCATTCCAACCCACAGCATCAGCCAAGGGACGATCAAGACCGAGTCATTGTGGAGCGCGGACAGACGGTTGTCATTGGCCAGCAGTCCGGCCTGACTGACCTGCAACGCCTCCGACGATTTTGATTCTGCAGTGGATGAGGACACGATCTGTTCGTTCAGGAGCGATTCGGCCTCCCGGATTGAAACGGGAATGGGATCCGTCGAAACCGTGACATATTGATCACGATCCACATTGAAATAAGACATCGAAATGGATGGGAATTCTGTGATTCCGGGAGCTAGCGGGCGCAAACCATAGGTGAAAATGTGTGTCTCGGCCCTGATTTCCTCCGTGGCTTCATAGGTCCGAAACGCTCCCGGAATTCCCGCGACTGCGGCAATGTCTGGTGGCTTCGCTTCCGCCACAGTTCCTCGGCCGGTCAACAGAAGCGTGAGAGTCATGGGATCGCCCACTCGGGATGAAGTGGGTGACAGTTCAGACCTCAAACCAAAGGTACCAATCGCTCCACAAAACGAATCCGGCCGACCCTGTAGAGGAACATCCTTGACAGTGACCTCAATTTTTTTCTCAACCGCATAAATTTTTTCGCCCTTCAGAGTTCCTGTTTCAATGGCGGTGGCAAACGTCCCCTTGAGTGTCACGGGCCCGAATTCGAAGGTTCCTTGTTTTTGAGGAATTAGCGTGCGGCGAAATTGGTACTCCCAGTATTCAACATCTTGGCCACCGCGATCTTTCCGAGTGACCTTGGTAGGCTGCGGATGAAAACGAATGGTCTCTTGCTCAAACAGCGAAAACGCTGATGCACCGCCGATGTTGTTCAGTTGAAATCCGGCACCGCGGCGACTGACAAGCGATTCGAGAATTTCTCGCCACGTTTTTTCGGCTTGAATTCCCGTAGGAATTTGATCATCGTCCAGCCAAGGGAGGCTCAGTACCGGAGGCTTTGGCTGAATCGTTAAGGGATCACGTTGGCGGAATTCGGCTGGCAGACCTTTGACAAAAATGGACAGCGTGAGCGTAAACGGCTGAGTCGGATAGACCGTCGTACGATCCACGGCATGCTGCATCACGACAACATCCTGAACTTCGGCGGCGACAACGAGCATTCGAACTTCTTTTCCCCTCAAAACCTCATTGGCGACCTTCGCGCTGGGTGATGGAATTGTCAACTCGCCGCTCCGTCGGGGTGTCAATCGATAGTTATATTGTCTTCCCCGCCGCACGGTTTCGTGTCGCGTACCATTGATGATTGTGATCTGCTGCGAATCCAAAGTCTGCTCGGCAAGGACTCCGATCTGAAACTCATCGAATCCATCCAGTGATGGTGGACTTGGGTTGTCGACATGATTCAGTGTGACCCGATAGAGAACGGATTCGCCTTCATAGATCTCCGTGGCATCCGTCTCCACGATGAGTTCCGGCCGGGGTGCAGCGTGAGCGGGGGAAGACCAGAAAAGTGCCACACAGTAGACCAGTGGCAGCATCGTCACCGTCAATGGACCACATCGAAGGCCGCTCGCGTGCCGACGAATCGGCATTTGCTGGAAACACGGGGAGGGATCAACAGGCTTCACTCGGCCGTCTGTCTCTGGCCATTGCAGGGGAGTGTCGTACGTCATGTTTTCTACCAGTCTCGATCCACTTGAACGCGGCCACCGACCATTTGGTCCAGCTGTTTTTGTAACTCGCGATGTTTCCGTTCTCGTTCTCGTGCCCGACGGAGAACAGAAATCGCCCGCTCCTTTGCCGACTGACCGTCCTGCGGCTTCTCTGCGGAAGATGGATTTTCCTGTTGTTGATTGTCTTGGCGAGGGGGAGGATCACCTGGCGTGTTCTGCGATTTGTCACCCGGATCCTTTCCGTCCGGATTTGGCTTTTGGGGATCCGGTGGAGATTGTTCCTGACGAGGCAGCGATTCGGCAATGTCCTTGAGAAGTCGCAAACATTCCTGTTGATCGGGAAGTGACAAAGGACTGTTTTTGTTTCTCAGGTGGTTTGTTGCCGATTCCGAATGCTGGACCACGATGGGTCCCAGTTCCAACGCTTTTTGATAGGCCGTTTTCATGGCCTCACGCTGAGCCGCGGGGTCGGCGGCGGATGTGGCCTCGGCACTCGAATTCCTAACCGCTGGATCTAGTGGTTGAGTGTCCGGAGTGACGGGCGTTAGTTCACCGATGGGAGGGCTGGCCGCTTGAGAATTTAACTGATCCAACTCGGCGCGAGCCTTCAAAATCAGGATCTGACTCCAGTCAGTCACGCGAGATTGTCGCCAGGCAACGTCCACGAAATCGAGCGAAGATACGGTTGTGTCGGCGGGTTCAGGGTTCGGAGGCGGTGCGTGATCCTGTCGTGTGGCATCACGAGCCTGCTGATTCTTGGAGAACACGGCGTCGTCTGATTCACTCACCGGTTCAGTCTCCTCGGACCCAATCCATGATTCAGACGCTTGAACAAGTGACTCCTGCTCAGCCAAGGATCGCTGTAGGAGACCCGTAAAAGGTGAGAGGGCCATGAACACTTGGTTCAACGCGTTCAGAACATCCCCCTGTGGATTTTCAGCGTCTAGCAATCGTCCGGCGTCAATTTCGGCCGCCGCTTTGAGCATTCGCGCACCAGCCTCGTTGGTGAAGCCGGTTAACAATTCATGAGCCTGTTCCATGGCGGTTTTATCGGCCGCCGATGTTTGCTGTTGAGGTGCTTGAAGTTGTTGACGCAGTTTTTCTTGAAGTACCGGAATCTCTTCCTCGAGACGCTTCTGAGACTCCTGTGTGTCCCGGACCGCCTGACGCCGTTGCGGCGAATCCTGCTCAACCGACAGGACTCTGGTGACCGACCGAAGTGCCGCCTGTCGCTGTTCAATCATGGCGAGGAACTCGAGCACTCCCGTCTCCTGGCGTGTCTTCTCCCGGTCGCGTTGTTCCCATTGTGACTGGATCCATTTGATGAACTGTCGAATCAACTCCAAGTTGTACCTGGCATCTGTGTGATTCGAATCGATCTTCAGACAGTCGCGATAGTGACCGACCGCCGTGAGCAACTGGGCAACCCCCTGCTGCCGTTGTTCTGTGTTGGCTGCGAGGGGATCTGGACTGAGCGTTGCACGCCCCTGCTTAGCCGCAAGACTACCCAAATTGTAATGGGCCTTCGCCGTCAGTGCCGAATCGCGTGAGAGTGATGCCTGACGGAATAAATCCCGAGCTTTCTCGACATCATCCGCAGCGGCGAGAACACAAGCACGGTCGAAAGCAATCACGTGATTCTCCGGAGCCGCCACATCCGCTTCTGCGAACGACTTTCCTGCGGCATCGTAGGCACCCAGTTTGTAGTGCCGAATCCCCTCGCGGACTTTTGTGATGGCCATCGATGACGGACCAAATCCCAATGAAACGCCGGCCGTCACCAGCATCAACATTACGACGGGGTCTGGAAAGCCACGAGGGATGCGAAGAGGCCCGAGTCTCGTGATGCCTCCAAAGTCGACGGATTGTTTGCAGTGCTTCACGGGATGGCCTCCGCTCTTGAAGTCGTCGCGGTGCGATATTCCGGGATCATCATTTCGAGCAACAACAGTGTCAGGCCGATGCCTCCAAACAATTGAAACTGCTCACGGAAGCGTTTGCGTTTCTCGGATCGTATTTCCCCTCGGGTCATCTTCACGAGGTGCTCATCATAGATCTGCCCCAAATCATAGGCGCGCGTCTGGGCTGGCACGTAGGCCCCCGACGTCGCCAGCGCAATTTCTTGGAGAGTCCGTTGATCCATTTTTGACCACACTTCTTGGCCATCATGTTGCACAAAACTCAAACTGCCGTCCTCCTTACGCTGCGGAATTCGGGCACCTTCACCGACATCACCGAGGCCAACGCTAATAATTCGAATATGACGTTCCGCCGCCTGCTTTGCAGCTTCGATCGGAAATGAATCTTGGTCTTCGCCGTCCGTAATTAACACGATGGCCTGATCGTGGTCTTGTCTTTCCTGCATTTGTTCCATCGCTTTGCGAATGGCATCTCCAATCAGGCTGCCTCCCCGAGGTGCGCTTCCGGGGCCGACATCCGCAAGGACTGTTTGAAAGAAACCGTGGTCGGTTGTCAGAGGCACCAGCACCACAGGCGCGCCGGCAAACGCAATCAAACCGACTCGGTCTCCTTCGAGCTTCTGCAGTAGATCACGAATGTCGGACTTGGCTCTTTCGAGTCGATTGGGTGCCACGTCTTCGGCCAGCATCGACCGAGAGACATCGAGTAGGACAAAGAGATCCGCGCTGCGGGATGTCACGTCTTCGAAAAACACACCATATCGGGGTCGAGCCGCCGCGACGATCAGGCAGGCCAAGGCCCCCATCAGCACGACCGTCTTCAACCCCATTCGGGAAGTCTGCAATACGGGGAATAACCTGTCAATCATCTGGGGATCTGCAAACAACAGGGCCGTCGCGCGACGCCGATGATGAGCAAAGACGACCAGCCCACCTAGGACAGGAACAAGCCAGAAGGCGAACAGTAATGCCGGTGTTTCCCAGATCATTGTCTTGAGTTCACTCCTAGGGAAGCGACCGAAAGCGAGTTGATGTCAGGACGATTTCCAGACAGAGACAGATCAATCCGAGAAGCATCAGCATCTGAAAGATCTCACGATATTCCGTGTAAAGCCGTCCTTCCGTCTCAGTTTTCTCCAGACGGTCAATCTCGGAATAGACTTGCTGAAGGGCTTCGGTGTTCTGAGCGTTAAAGTACCGGCCGTTGGTCTTCTGTGCGAGTTCTGTCAACGCCGCTTCATCGAGGCGCACAGGCCGAGCCTGCAGGACTTCTCGACCAAACAGATCGACAGTCGGAAACGGAGCGGTCCCCGTCGACCCAACTCCGATGGAATAGATGCGAATGCCGAACTCGGCAGCGGTCTCCGCCGCCTCCGTCGGTGTGATTACCCCAGCGGTATTTTCGCCATCGGACAGAAGGACGATGATTTTACTCTTTGACTTGGCGTCTTTCAGGCGATCGACAGCGACGGCGACGGCATCTCCGATCGCAGTGGCCTGCTCTTCCTGGAGCAACCGCTCATTGATCACACGGCCTTGGCCATCCGTGATTGGTTCGGGAATCTTGACCGTCTCTAGCACCTGAATCAAGGTGCCATGATCCAGCGTCAGCGGACATTTGGCATCGGCGAATCCTCCGAACACGACAAGTCCAATCATGTCATCAGGCCGCCCTCGAAAGCCACGTGCCCCGGTCACAAATTCGCGAAAAACGTGCTTCACGGCCTCCAAGCGATTGACTCTTCTGCCGTCCACCGGGAAATCGAGTGCCTGCATCGAACCCGATCGATCGATGCACATTTCAATAGAAATGCCCTCGGCGCGGATGCGAAATTCGGCACGCCCGCGTTGAGGACGAGCGAGAGCGACGACGATCAGCGCCATTCCGAAAATTCGGATCCAAGGCAGAACGCGCCGGACTCGTTGCGCCAGTGTGACCGGCAAACCGCGAAGCAATTCGACATTTGAGTACAGTACCGCAATGCGTCGCTGACGTCGCACTGCCAGTAATCCCAAGCCAACGACGGGAATCAACAGAAGCAGCCAGAGTGGATCTTGAAATCGCAAACCGTTCACGCAGCGGTCTCCTGCGGGACTGTCGATTGGAGACCAATGAAGCGTTTGGCTCGCTCGAAACTGCCTTCAATGTCGGAGTCCAACGGCTGATATCCGGCAAACTTCACTAGATCCGCTGACTGAAGAAAGTCTCGTAATCGCTGCTGCTCTGCATCGGCATAGTGGTTGTTGCTGGCAATTTCATGTAAGAATTCTTCGGTCGTCTGTTCCGGTGCGTGAATGCCGGTGGAACGCTCAATGTAACGACGCACCACTCCGGTCAACTCGACATAAAAACGTTTAATGTCGGTCCGAGAAAGATCTGCGCAGACGAGTTGCTCCAATTCCAGCCAGGCCAGTTCCTGCGCGGTCAGCTCCGCTTCTCGCATCCCGGATCGATGTCGGATCCGCCAAAAGATCCACGCGCCGGCGGCGGTCGCCAGCGTGGATCCAACGAACCACCCCCAAAACAGATTGCTCGGAGACGGTAACTCGACCGGCTCGGAATTTGGTCGCAGGTTGGCCAGCGACGGAGCATCCGAGTCCAGTACCGTACTGACGTCCACCGTGATCGCGTCGGTTTCGATTGAATGTTGCCGGTGATCCCCTTGGGGTCGATCGTCGTTAAAGGTCACGACGATCGGTGCAATCGTCAACTTTCCGGACTGAGTCGGTTCCAGCACATAGACCTGGCGAGTGATCTCGAGATTGCCGTCAACGGATGAAAGCGGTTCGTGAAAATCACGAATGAGAAACTCACCGAACGCCTGCCCGAACGGTGGCTTGTCAATGCGAACCCCCTTCTCGGCGCGAATCGTGAGTCTCAGTTGCGGTAAATCGGACAGCCGCGGCTTTGCGGGTGAGACCTCGACAGTCACCTTGACGGGGCCACGTTCGATCGTCGATGTCACAGCTTCGGAATCGGCTAGGTCTTCGGAGGCCTTCGCCGCTGCGTCTGTTTTTTTCCCCGCATTGCTCAGGAATCCGCATCCCGAAACGAGAGCGATGATCGGAGCGATGGTCAAAAAAACAACTGCAACAGTCGTCGCGGAACGGGCGAACCAAGTCATGGATTCGTCTCCACACCTCTGCGACCGGACGCGGACTCGCCGTCTGATGTTTTTTCCGCGGGCATGGCGAGTATCTTCACGTCGTAGAGTTCCATCAATTCAGCGAAGAGTCGCTGTAACAGTTCCTGTTGTTTACGCTGTCGATAATCTGCCTCGACCTGGAACCGGACTTCGCGGAGGGGCCGCGTCTCTTCGGCTGTCTTGGACTCGACGAGTACGAACACCTTTCCGTTGTTGGTTGCAAGAGGGGTCTTCGTCCAGTCTCCTTCAATCAGATCAAACAACGGCTCGGTGTCACCGAGCATCGAATGCCTTTGATGACGAACGATCGTTGTCGAAGCCGTCGGCGTTTTTCCGTTGGTTTCGTTGGCAAGTCGTCGAAATTCTTCAGCCGACAGAATCTGTTTTTGCAGTTCCTCGGCCGACTGGTTTTCAGCGATCGGAAGAACAGTCAGCGTCGCTGATTCGGGGCGACGATAATCGGTTTGGTGCGTCGAGTAATACGATTCAAGATCGACATCCGTTGGCTGAATGGTTCGCAGTTCCCGTGAAAGAAATTCTTGCGACAGCAGTTGGGTCGCCACGAATTCTTGCGAACGAACGAACGATTCTTCTCGGTCGAGTTTCAGATCGCGTGCCCGCCGACTGAAGAGTTCTCGCTGGAGAATTTCCTGGAACTGACGCTGTCGTTCTCCGGGGGATTCGTAGTGCTTTAACAGTTGTTCGCGAGTTGTTTGGGAACTCCCCGGCGGCTGCCGTACGAGAATCTGATCGACGGTTCTTTCGATCGTCTGATCGAGATCCGTGTCCGTGAATGTTTCGCCGGCAAACGTTGCCAGTACGTTTCCCTGTCGGTTTCGATCAGCGTTGGTTTCGGTCTGTCGCGACAACTCGCGGCCCACTTCCCCGTACTGCCCGAGGCGTCTCAGGCATTCAATAATTCGGAGACCCACCGGTTTGCTGAATTCGTGATCCTTGGTCATCCCCTGTTCGGCTCCGACGAACGCCGTGACCGCTTGACTAAAGTCGTTCGACTCCATGGACAGACAGCCCATTCGATAAAGCACCTCGGTTCGATCGGTTGCTCCCGGGTTGCGATGCAGATAATCACGCCACACACCGGCGGCTTCCGATTTTAACCCGCGATCTTCCAAGGCTATTGCGGTCGAGCGCATTGCGTTGGTCTCCAAGAGTCCCGCCCCGCCAACCGTGGGACGGTTACGGTGGCTGCCAATCGCCAAGAACGATACCACGGTAAAGAGTTGCAGAAGAAACAGGACAAAGAACCAGCGGGTCGAATGGTTTTGGGCGTGAAGAACTCGTTTTCCGGGCGGGTCGCCCAGAGACAGCATGGGTTTGGTCTTGGAATCATTCATGGTTTGGTGGATTCAATGTTTCGCTAGTGGAATCGTTTTTCACGTGACTCGAAGAATCGCTTGAGACTGATGGTGTACGGTTCCTGTGTGCTGATCTTCAATTCGTCGATTCCCGTACGCCGCAACCGTGAAGACAGTTGCTCGGCCCGACGAGTCGTCTGTTCTCGGAAGAGGTCTCGAACTCGGGGATGACGGGTGTCCACTTCCACAATCTCACCCGTCTCAGCATCACGCAGATTGAGGAACCCGACATTAGGAAGTTCGCGTTCGCGAGGGTCAGAGACAGTCATGGCAACCAAGTCATGTCGACCATGCGTCAAGGCTAACGCCTGTCGTGATGCGACGGCCTGAAAGTCGCTGATCAGGAAGACCACGGCACGCCGCTTTTGAACGCGATTCAGAAACTGCAGGGCCGTGTCGAGTTGTGTTTCGCGAGAAACTGGCGGGATAGCGATCATTTCCCGAATCAATCGCAAGACGTTGGAGCGACCCTTTCTCGGCGGGTAATAACGCTCAATCGCATTGGAAAATAGCAGCAAACCGACCTTGTCGTTGTTCTTCAACGCGGAAAACATCAGCAGAGCGACCATCTCGACCATCACGTCCAGTTTGGACTGCCGCCCGGAACCGAATGCCCCTGATGCTGACACGTCCAAAAGAAACAGGACCGTCATTTCTCGTTCTTCGCTGAATCGTTTGACAAACGGTGCTCCAGCACGTGCGGTGACATTCCAGTCAATCGTCCGAATTTCATCTCCCGGTTGGTACTCGCGGACCTCGTCAAATTCCATGCCACGACCGCGAAACACACTACGGTACTGCCCAGCCAGTAGATCATTGACCGACCGGTTAGCGACGATTTGAATTCGCTGCACCTTACGGAGAATCTCGGCAACGGTCTGTTCTGACATCGGTGGTTGCCTTACGGAACAGGAACGGCCGCGAGAATCTCGCGAATCACGTCTTCGCTGGTTTTTTGTTCTGCTTCTGCTTCGTAGGTCAGGATCACTCGATGCCGAAGCACATCATAGGCCACGTCTTTTACGTCTTGGGGTGTGACATAAGCCCTGCCTTGTAGGAAGGCCAATGCCCGGGCTCCGGTCCCCAAAAAGATGGTTGCACGGGGTGAGGCGCCGAACTCGATCAAGGGTGCTAGCCCGTCCAGTTTGAACGAACGCGGATCACGTGTGGCCCGAATGATCGACACAATGTAATCTTTCACCTGCTCGTCAATATAAATCATGCGGACCACATCTTGCATGGCGAAGATGTCCTCCGCAGTCAAGACCGGCTGAATCGGTCTCGTGGTTCCGTCCAATGCCATGTCCAAGATCTTGCGTTCCTCGGCCGGCTTAGGATATGTCATCTTGACCTTGAGCATGAACCGATCCACCTGCGCTTCTGGGAGAGGATATGTTCCCTCCTGCTCAATCGGATTCTGTGTGGCCAGAACTAAGAAAGGCTTCTCGAGCGGAAACGTTTCGTCACCGACGGTGACCTGACGCTCCTGCATGGCTTCGAGCAACGCCGATTGCACTTTGGAGGGTGCTCGGTTGATTTCGTCAGCCAAAACGAGATTGGCAAAGATCGGTCCCTTGCGAGTCGTGAAGGAGCCTGTGGATGGGACATAGATCATCGTTCCGACGAGATCTGCGGGAAGCAGGTCGGGCGTGAACTGAATCCGCTGAAAACGGACGGACAAAGCGCGCGCCAACGAAGTAATCGCCGTGGTTTTGGCCAGTCCTGGAACACCCTCCAGCAGGACATGCCCACCCGCCAATAGCCCAATGAGCAAACGGGAAATCATTTGCTCTTGGCCAATAATCACCTTGCTCATCTCGCCGTTAAGCCGATGGATCAGGTCGGCTTTCTCCGCAACGCGATCCTTAAGTTGTTGAATGTCTGCAAGCATGGGTCGTTCGGTAAGGTTCCGTTCCATTGAGCACGTGTGTCACGATCGGTCGGCGGATGTTCCTAGCGGTACCGATCATCACCACAGGACACCGACGGGGACTAAAAGTTAATAACAAGACAACAACACTGCAAGTTTTTGGTGTTATTTTTTTCGGCCTCGGACGCAGCATACTGTGTTGCTCTTCCGGAGTCTGCGATTTCGGAAAAGTTTCCGAAGTTTCAGCGGAAACATCAGGTCTCGGAAACAGGTTCCAGCCGCGGAGCAATGATCGAGTAAGCGACCAAGTCAGAGTGCTCTCGGGCTTCCTCTTGGAGTATCGGTTTCCTCCTAGAGTGTCTGGCCGTTCGGGACGCAAGAGTCTTGCTTTTTCGAATTGCGTCGGCCGCTGTCCCCATTCTCGTTCTTCCGCGGTGATTCCAAGATGCCGACAAGTTGCATCGTTCGGGATGTATCGACGGATGTCAGTTGAGTTGTGTTTCGTTGACTTCTGTCCATCGATTCCGATCAGCTGCGAAATTGTTCGGCCGATCATTTCATCGTATTTTCATTCGCCCGATGGTGAATCGCTTGACAAGTATTTGAGTCTCGGCTATCCAGTCGGCGATGTTGCGGGTGGTACCTGTAAGAATTGTCCTTCTGAAGATCGCCGAAATTGTGGGCGGCAAATTCGATTTGTCCAGTGGTTGCGTCTGTTTTCGAGAGACATCATTTGGTGCCTGTTGGTTGGCATCTCGTCCATAGTCAGAGTTTTTTGAGGTTATAATTGATGACAAACATTTCGTTCGAAGAAAAACTGAAATTGTGTTCCGGTTTGCCGAGGTTCCTCTTGGCAGAGCCCCGCATGGCGACGGACGACGATGACCTGCCTAATGATTTCGACGATGACGATGACGATGACGATGACGATGACGATGACGATGATATTGATGAAGAAGATCTCGAGGATGACTTCGACGAGGACTTCGACGATGACTTAGAGGACGACCTCGACGATGACGACGATGATGACGACGATGATGATGACGATGATGATGATGATGAATAATTTGGGATGGCTTGTATCGATTCGCTTGTCCCGAATCACGGTGAACGAAATTGCCGCCGCCGACTTAGGATCGGTTGCAATCAGCGTTTCTGCGAAGTGAATTGACACCGACTCACAGTCTCCCAAGACAGTGAGTCGGTGTATTTTGATTCCGAATATTCTATCGGAGGAAAATCTGTTTATGGAAGGATTAGCCGAACGTGTTGGTCAAGCGGCAGGTTTCATTAGAGCTTCGTGGACGGGACGTCCTCGAGTTGGTTTGATCCTCGGGACGGGTCTGGGCGGGCTTGTGGAGCAGATTGATCAACAAGCGGCGATTCCTTACGCCGAGATTCCACATTTTCCTGTCTGTACGGCCTCGTCACACGTTGGTCGATTGGTGTGCGGCTTGTTGCGAGGTGTTCCCGTCGTGGCGATGGAGGGGCGTTTTCACTATTACGAGGGCTATTCGCTACAGCATGTCACGTTTCCTGTTCGTGTCATGAAGGCTTTGGGAGCGGAGATACTGCTGGTGGTCAATGCCGCGGGTGGCATCAATCCGCAGTTGGACTTAGCCGACGTGGTGGTGATTGAAGATCACATTAATCTTCTGCCCGACAATCCCCTGCGTGGTGTGAACGACGACAGCCTCGGTCCTCGCTGGCCCGATTTGAGCGAGCCGTACACGAAGCGACTCATCGCCCTCGCTCGTTCCTCTGCACTGGAATTGGGAATTCATCTTCCTCAGGGGGTCTTCGTGGCTGTTCCCGGTCCGAACCTAGAAACGCGTGCCGAGTATCGAATGCTCAAGGCTTTTGGAGCGGATGTGGTTGCCATGTCAACGGTCCCCGAAGTGTTGGTCGCCGTCCATGCGGGGATGCAGGTTCTTGGATTCTCTGTCGTGACGGACCTGTGTCTGCCCGATCGTTTGGAACGGACTGAGTTATCGAAGATTCTCGCCAATGCTGCTAAGGGTGGCGAAAAACTCGCCAAACTCATTCCACGCGTGATTGAACAACTCGCCTGATGTAGGTCTTGTCCTTGCCCATGGCTCTGGCTCCCGCTGCGTTGTTCCCTCGATCATTCAGACCGAACCGCTTCGGAAAATTGTGTTGCTGATCGCGACTGAGATTGGGGCGGTGTTGCCCCGCGAATTTGCATCTTGACCACTCAGGCAGGAAGTCGCTCGCTCAGTGCCTTTGGTCTGAGGGAAATGCCTCTCCGCCAAACGGGAAGCCTTCCCCTCAGACTCCCTTGAAAAGGGGTCAGAACCAACCCCAGGAGGATCCCATCCGAGTTGATCCGTAGTCGAAGGACGATATTCGACCGGACTCCATGACGTCGATGTCAGGCAGCGCAGGCGAGTAGGCCGAGGAACAATCTTTCCACAGGCCGCGACCTCCGCTCGTCCCCGTCAGGGAATTTCGGAAACTCGAGACCGATCGCTAGGCGTCATTCCACGAGGCATCGGTCTGATCGACGACTCCCTCTGAAACCATTTTCTGCGCCTGTCGGGCCACTTGTGCATAAAGCTTTTGATAGTTGTCGGACAGGGACGACTGGTTAATTGTGACCAGCAATTTGAGGGCAGCGCCTGGTCGCGTCAGCGGCGTGACCAATACCATGGCCAACTTGAGTCGATGACGATCGGCATTCTGAGGAAACCGTCTGATGTATTCCACCAACAGTGGTCTCGCCGTTTCAACATTGTGCGCCTTTAAAAATCCGTCGGCCAGTCCGCTCAGGTGGTCTTGTGGCAACTCAAATAAGGAATTCAACGAACGCTGCAGCAGGAATTCGGAATAGGCCTCCGCCAGTCTTCCCTCGTGGAGGGCGCTGTAAATAAGTTCATGCGCCGAGGCAGACCGGGTGGACTTTGCCGCCACCGGCGGAATGAATGGTAACGTTGGTTGTCCACGAGCAACGGGTGTCTGTGCCACGGGAGCACTCTCGGCCTTTTCCTTGGGGGTTATGACCGGCCGGCCTTCCGCAACCGCATCTTCAAACTCCTCATCAAACGAATCGAGTGCAATCAGGTGTTCCTTCACCTTTTTTTTCTTCGGCCGCCGTGTGCGTTCTTGTGAGACCTCGTCTTGATGGACTTGTGGTCTTGGGGTGTTCTTTTCGTGGTCACCATTCGAAAAGATGGCTAATCCCGGCCAATCACCAACGCGTGCCAGATTACCGTGCCGGTTCTGTAGATAGGCAAACAGATCCCAGTTCTCACAATCAACCCATTTGAATTTGAGGAAAAGAGTCGCACCCAGAACTCCCAGAATTGCTCCCAAGGCATGGGCGACTTCGGAGGTGACTTCGAACCCTTGCAGTCTGAAAAAAGCCCCCAAGAATTCCAAGGCAATTTTGAAGCCGCAGAAGTAGAGGTATTCTAATTCAAAGGTGACCACATGAAATCCGAGGAGACAAAAACACGAGACTTCGTTCTTGGGTGCCCAGACGAGCACAATCCCCAGCAGCGCGAAGACGACGAGCGATGCCCCGCCTTCTCCGGAATGCGCTCGGAGATATTTTTTTAGGTCACCCGAATCGATTTCATTGTTATCGAAAGGAGGAATCTTCAACTCAGGAATTCCCGGGATATGGATGGCAGAAGGCGTGTCGGGATCCGCTCCCTGATCGCCAATGACGGCCTGTACGAATGCGGGCGTCACCACCGAGGATTCACCGGACAGTTCCGCAGCGACGTCCCGTGCGGGGGCGTTCAGATGCCCAAGCATCGCGACTTGAATCAGAAGTCCGCCGGCGACTCCGATGCCAAGATAAAGACTCAGAAAAACAAACCAGCCGAGTTTCCCTTCGATGACGATTCCGAACGCCCACAGGAAGAACATGTTCCCGATCAGATGCATCGTTCCAAAATGTAAAAAGCTGTATGCCAGCCATTCGAGCGGATGCAAACCGTTGCCGTATTGCAACAGCCAACCCTCGCTTTGCCGCCCCATGTCTGTGATCGCGAAGACGATGCCGTTGACGACAATCAGAAACAATGTCATCCATGGGAAATAGTAGATCGGAGCGTCAGTGCTGTAGGGAACAATCATGAGGAGACCCTGCACAGCGAGAAACAAGATCCAACGGTGACGTCACCGTGATCGTATCACTCGGAACTTGAGGCACATGGAACATTGGGAAGCGTAGCAAACTGGTGGATCTGTCGGGAGAAACGGCTTCTCGGTAACGGAGTTCTAGGACGACGGTGCCGACCTGATATTCAGACTCCAGCCAAGGAATGACGGGCAAAAATTCGAGCGTGGAGAACTGTCCGGCTCATGACCGATGTTGACGGAAATAGGGATTCCGAGTTGAATCTGTGGCGTTGTGCCGGACTTGCTTCGCCGGAATGTTCTCCATTTGATCTGCGAGATTTTGCCATGTCTATGCCAATTCGCGGGCTCGTCTTTTTTCTATGTTTGACTGGCATTGCCATCGCCCAAAAGGAAGCGGGATCTGATGCGCTGAAGACTGAGGCGGAAGTGGCGTATCAGAATGGGGATTTTCCAAGGTGTATCGAAATCACGGATCGACTTCTGATGGGGAATCCCACAGACCATGGAGCCCTGTACTTGCGCGCGGTTTCTCATGTCGAGGTTGGAGTGTTCCGAAGAAACGCTCAGGAGCTTCGCAAAGGGATTGAAGACGCCCGTGCATCGTTGAAGTTGAGCGAGTCGTTGAAGCTTAACGAAGTGAACTATTATGTTCCATATCTGCACGGCATGACTGCTCTTGCGAATCTTGAAGGGCGGAAAGAATCCGCAGAGAGCGTCATAAAAGTGGCAACATCACTGTTGGAACGCAAAACTCTGACATCTGAGCAACGGGCGAATGTGCTCTACCAACGCGCCGGTGCCTTCGTTCATCTGCGAGATCTGGAAGCCGCGATTCAAGACTATCAAGCGGCCATCCAGAGTTTTCCAGGACATCTTGGATCGCATGTAGGTCTCGCCGAGGTCTATGTCGTCCGCCAGCAAACGGAGAAGGCTCTTGCGGCATTTTCTGTCGCGGTGGAGACGTTTTCCGGCAATCCCCTCGTGTTCAACAACCGAGGTCTGTTCCTGCAACAGAAAAACCGGCTGAACGAAGCGATGGTCGATTTCGATAAGGCGTTGCAGCTCGACCCCCAATTTGCCGTGGCCTACACGAATCGCGGGGTCACGCAGCAGGCGGCTGGAAATCTTCTCGCTGCGGAAGTCGATTTTACGGAAGCGATCAAGCTCGATTCAGCGAACCCAGTCTTCCTTCTTCTTCGTGGTAACTGCCGATTGTCTCGGGGGAACGCCGCCGGAGCGATTGACGATTATGGTCAGTCGATTCGGATCGATCCACGGAACTCTGTGGCGTTTGGGGACCTCGGATTCGCAAAGTTTTTTTCTGGAGACTTTGCGGGCTCTTTAGAGGCATTCAATCAGGCGATTGCGTTGGACGCGAGCATACGTTATCTGAACCCGTGGCGTTGCTGGGTGTCGGTCTTGCTGAAAAATTCGGAAGAACAACTTGCGTTAGTCAAGACATTGGACAAAAAGCCGGCCGCAGATCGTGACTGGAACGACCAGCTAGTTTTGTTTTTGATCGGGAAGAATTCGGAACAGGACCTCGTCAACTCCGTTGTCAAAGCCACCGATTCCAATTCCAGCCTGAGGGACCCCCAGCTTTGTGAAGCCTATTACTTCATCGCAAAACGAAGGTCCGACGCTGGTGATAACACGAATGCCATCGCATTCTATCAGCAAGCCCTCAAAATGAAATGCGTTCACTTGTCTGCTTATCGAGGCGCCCAATTCGCATTGAAGTCGTTTCCTACCGCCCCGTGAAAGCGCCAGATGACGGAGTCAACGGTCTCTCTATTCAGGACCGGTCCGGATTTCTGAACTCAGTAAACTTCCACGATTGCTGCAGTGGCCTGCCCGGCGCGTGAAACATTGATGTTGAGCACGATTCGATTATCGGTCTCCAGCGGTTGCGCGGTGACGATGTTCAGTGGGCAATTCGGGTCGGGTGTCTGATAATTCAATGTCTGTGGAATGAGTCCATGACTGAGGCCCACTAAAGAGGCCGCCAATTCGAGAGTCCCGCTGCCGGCTCCAGAATTTCCCATGAAGCTCTTGGGGGCGGTGACCGGAATCCGACGCCCTAACACGGGTCCAAAAACTTCGAGTATCGCTTTGGCTTCTTCGATATCGGCCTGCTGTGTTCCTAGGCCATGCGCATTGATGTGGCCGATCCCTTCAGGGTTCATGCCGCAAGAGCGCAAGGCGGCTCGCATGGCGTTCACCAACGCCAGACGCATGCCATTCACACCCGAAGGATTGAAGACACAAGAAGAGCCGGTTCCCAGCAGCCGCGCCCAAATTTTTGCTCCTCTTTTTTCCGCGTGCAGGCGGTCTTCAAGGATGAAAGTACAGGCACCCTCACCAACGACTCGTCCTGATCGCTCAAGGTCAAACGGGCGGCAGCGAGCTTCGGGGGCGTCCGGTGTCCGTGCCAGATCGTTCCAGAGAGCGAGGTGAAGCGTCTTAATTGGATGGAGCGTCGTTCCGGTGGCACCGGTGATCATCACATCCGCATGCCCTCGCAGCAATATCCGCATTGCTTCTCCTAAGACGGCATTGCCAGAGGCATCGTCGAGCGTCAGCGAATTACTCGGCCCCCGCGCATCCGAGGAAATGCTAATGTGACACGCGGGCATGTTTGGCAGATATCGAAGCAGCCACAGTGGCTCCATTTTTGCGAGCCCCTCTTGGCCCCATCGCGAAAACTGAAAGACCGTAGAATCCTCTTCACAGCAGTCCGAACAACTCTCCGCAAGGATGTCAGGGGAACTCAACATCAGGTTCGCACCGAATTCCACACCCAGACGTTCGTGATCGATGGCCTCCAATTTCACACCGGAATGTTGGAGGGCCAAGCCTGCCGAAGCGACGCCAAGCTGAATTTCCCGGCACATCGCCTTAATGTTTTTTCGCTGATCCTTCAGATAAATCTTTCGGGCAGATTCTTCGGTGAATTCGGTGACCGCACCACCGACACCATCCGGGGCGGCATAACCCGGGAAAAGGTCGCATTGATGGACACCGGATTGACCTTCGGACAAATTCTTCCAAAAAGAATCAACACCGATTCCGATGGGACTCAAAATACCGATGCCAGTGATGACGGCCTGTCGATTGGTCTGTTCGGGAACGTTCATTTTCACTCAAACTGTGCTCGCTGACCACAATTATGGGAACGTCAAACAACCGCTGATGAGGTTCACCTCAAGAAGGTCTAACGCCACGACTATTGTTCAGGAGCATTGTTGTGGTATGGGACACTATGGAATTCGAGCAACACCAAGAAACAGCGGTAGCCTTCCCGCTCAGTGACCTAAAATCGACGTTAGAAGAATCGAACTGGCTGCCGTATGCAACCGACGGAACTGAATAACAATGCTTCCCCTTCATTTACCAACAGCTGTTTCCACGCGATCCGCCACAAAACAGATCGCGGCTTATTTGATGACGTTATCCAATGCGACCAACGACAAGACACGCATTGTGTCCACCAAATCCAAAACTGTTCGACAGCACTCGTTCCAATTTCAATGACCTTGGAGTATTCGGCACGAAGTCGAGGTCACATTCGGGATCCGGATTCTCGATGTTGATTGTTGGTGGGACGGTTTGATGCATCAAGGACAATGCGGCAATGACAAATTCCACACCTCCAGAAGCTCCGAGCAGATGCCCCAGTTGACTCTTTGTACTCGAGACGCACAGGCCATTCTTAGCAAATGAGCCGAAAACCTTTTTGATGGCCGCGGTTTCCGCCTTGTCACCCAACGGCGTACTTGTGCCGTGTGCATTGACATAGGCGACCTGATCGGGATTAACTCGAGCATCTTGGAGAGACGAGCTCATCGCCCGTGCGGCTCCCGTTCCTTCGGGATCGGGAGCGGTCATGTGCGATCCATCGGAGGACATTCCGTAGCCGAGCACTTCCGCAAAAAGAGGTGCCCCGCGGCGTCTGGCATGCTCGTATTCTTCGAGCACAACGACGCCGGCACCTTCGGAAAGTACAAATCCGTCGCGATCTCTGTCAAACGGACGACTGGCGGATTCTGGAGCGTCCATGCGAGTGGACAACGCGCCCATGCGGGCAAATCCGGAGAGACCCATCGGGGTGATGGCTGCCTCGCTGCCACCCGCAATCATCACATCAGCGACGTCGTGTTGGATCACCCGAAACGCATCTCCAATGGCGTTGCTACCGGAAGCGCATGCGGTGGCGACGGCACTACTGGGACCCTTCAAACCCCACGTTACAGAAATGTTTCCGCTTGCCGCGTTAACCATCAGTTTCGGAATCATCAACGGGGAAACACGAGAGGGTCCCCGATCAAACAGCTTGGCGTGCTGTTCCTCAATCTCGTTGAGGCCTCCGATACCGCTACCCACGATGACGCCACAGCGATAGGGATCCGACTCCTCGGAAAACACGATTCCGCTTTGAGCGACCGCTTTCTTCGCCGCCGCCAAGGCAAACTGGCTGAATCGATCTAACCGACGTGCTTCTTTGCCGTCGAAGTGATCTTCAGGTTTGAAATCCTTCACCTCGCCGCCAAAGTTCACCTTAAAGTCAGAGCAATCGAAGCGTTCCAGCCGACTGACTCCACTTCTCCCGGCGCATAGGGCCCCCCAAAACTCTACGAGATCAATCCCGAGAGCGGTGACGACCGACATCCCTGTCACGACGACGCGTCTGGCCATCGCTCACTGCTTCTCCATGATATAGCTGACAGCATCGCCAACTTTTTGAATTTTGTCCTGATCGGATTCGGGAATTTGCACCCCAAATTCGTCCTCAAACTCCATCACGAGTTCGACCAAATCGAGGGAATCAGCTTTGAGGTCCGCAATAAACGCACTCTCCAGCTTAATGTCCCCTTTGGGGATGTTCAGTTGCTCACTGACGATTCCGATAACTTTGTCTTTGACCTCTTCGACCGACGCCACGCTTCACTCCTTTGGAGCAGATACTAAAAAGATGACACTCATTCAGACGCCCGAGGAACGGCTGAATCACCACACTGAGTGACGTTATGACAAATCGTGGGTGCGAGATATAACGGCTTTCCTCGGTCGTGTAAACTGCAGCAATCCTGCGAAAATTCGGAACTTCGGCGGGCATCGCTCCCAAAACAGTTTTTCGGAAATCCGTGGACACCCAAATGTAGTGGTGCGAGGAGACTCAAGATCTGTTCAGAACCCGCTGAAAAATCACCACGAAGGGGAACTATAATCTCAGGGCGAGTCGTTAATTGATTCACAGTCGACTTTGCGATCAATCCGTTTGAGGAGCCCTTTCAGGACTTTCCCTGGACCGATTTCGAAGAATGGACCTGCTGCTTGAGACAAGAGCCACCGCATGGAATCCTCCCAAAGAACGGGCTGTGTCATCTGCCGAACCAAATTTTGTCGAATGTCGTCCGGATTTGAGTGTGCTTGGCCGTCCACGTTGGAAATGACGGGGATTTGGGGTGTGCCAATTGCCGCACGACTCAATGCCTCCCTGAGCCTGTCGCACGCCGATTCCATGAGTGGCGTGTGAAACGCGCCAGCCACAGCCAAAACGATGGGCTTGCCGCCCGCTTGAATAATCGCATCGGCGGCATGGTCACACGCCGCTTTTTCCCCCGACAAAACCGTATTCCCGGGACAGAGGTAGTTTGCGATCCAGATGCCACCCCGTGACGAAGACGTGTCCAGCACTTCTTGGACTTGGTCACGGTTGAGCAGCAAGGCGCTGACCATGCCGGAGGAGACAGCGTCCGCAGCCGCCTGCATGGCTTCGCCCCGAACCTGCACCACACGAAGTCCGTCTTCAAAACTCAGGGCGCCGGCACATGTGAGTGCGGTGTATTCGCCAAGGCTTAGTCCTGCGGAAAACTTGCATGACTCAACCACGTGTGGGCGATCGGCCTTCAACATTTCCAGTGCTGCGAGGCTGCTGACGAAAATGGCCGGCTGGCTGACAACGGTTGTGTTCAGTTTTTCTGCCGGTCCTTCAAAACAGATTGAGGCAAGGTCATAACCCAGCAGATCATTCGCTTGGTCATACAGGCGACGCGCGGCGGGATAGTTTTGCGAAAGGGTCTTTCCCATTCCCACATGTTGAGCTCCCTGCCCTGGAAACAAGAACGTAATATTGCTCATTTCGATAGGGTCTCCGATTTCCATGCACAGAAGATGCTTGCTACGAGGCAGACCCGAGGAAGGTAAGGCGTCATGAACCGGCGGACTGCGGCAGGCCAAACCAACGGTGTTTATGGGTTTTGGGAAAGCAGGTCCACAATTTGTTCGTTGATTCGTCGAGCTTTGAGTGTTGTTGCCAGTCGCAACGCATTGTGAATCGAGCGTGCGGTACTCGCTCCGTGGCAAATGATGGAGAGTCCCTCCACTCCGAGGAGAGGGGCGCCACCCGCTTCGTGATATTCGAACCGCTTCGCGAGACTTTGAAATGCCTGAGTGGCGAGGCCGCGTTCGACGTTCAGCGCGCCGATCACCTCGGCCGCGACTGTTTTCATCATCATGTCGGCCAAGCCCTCCGCGGCCTTGAGTAGCACATTACCGACGAAACCCTCACAAATCACCACGTCGGCCGCGCCGGTATACAACTCACGACCCTCAATATTCCCAATGAACTGGTCGCGGAACGGACTTTGGGAAAATAGCGTATGTGACTCACGGAGAACGTCCGTTCCTTTGCCGTCTTCGCTGCCAATGTTCATCAAGCCGACTGTCGGCCGCTCAATACCGAACATCTCGCGAGAATACACGGATCCCATGACTCCGTATTGGACGAGGTGCTCGGGGCGTGCACCGGGATTCGCTCCCACATCCATGAGGATAGTCTTGCCCTTGGTTGTCGGGAGAGCCACTGCGATACCGGGACGCTTGACCCCTTTGAGAAACAACCGAGTCCGCAGTCCGGCGGCGACGACAGCACCGGTATGCCCTGCACTCACAACCGCATCGACCTGCTGGGTTGCCATCAATTGCCAGCACACGACGATCGAACAATTCGGCTTTTGACGCAGGGCTTCGATCGGCTTTTCACCCATCTCCACATAGCCTTCGGAGGCATGAAGATGCAAACGGTCAATCGGATACCCCGACTTGGCGACCAGGGGACCGATGGAAGAAAGATCTCCCACCAGTGTGACATGGAGGTCCGGGTTGTCCTTCAGTGCGGTGATTGCTCCGTCAATGTTGGGTTGAACACCGAAGTCGCCACCCATCGCGTCCAATGCAATTCGCATGGAGCATCAACCTTTAACTTCAATCAATTTTCGTCCCATGTAATAGCCGCAAACAGGGCAGATGACATGAGTCGGAATCCGAGATTGACACTGCTGGCAGTTGTGCAATTGAGGCGGTGTGATGCCATCATGGCTGCGCCGTCGACGTGATCGGCCTTTAGATTGTCTACGCTTCGGTACGGCCATGTTGAGGTCGTTTCCAACTGTGAGTGACGAAAAATAAACGGGCGAAAATCATCGCCACGGTTTGTGCCAATGCAACGCTTGCCCCCAAGGGAAGTCCGGGATGTTACGGGAACCGCAAAACAAGTGTCAAGTAAGAGACGTATTCACGACCGTATTTCTTGGTTGGAAGCCCTCGGAAACAGTGTCACACCGGCTGACGGGTTGCCCTATCGCTGATAGCGAACCATGATTTACGGGTCGGTTGCGAACCACGTGGATCAGCACTGCTGCCACGATTGTCTAGGTCAATAAGAGATTCTCTTGCGGTCTGTTATGTTCTTGTATGTTCTTGATTGCATGTTTTTGAAAGACGTGAAACCAAATCCGGATGACGGTTTTCAACGTTCCCCGCGAAAAGGATCACCGACAGCCGTCCCACGTAACGCCGTGTCATCTCGCGTAGTCACCGACCCACATCAACGAAAGCCCAAATGATGAGACTGTTCGCAGGAACTGATTGGGATCGACCACCGATTTGTGATCGCTGTGATCGGCTGGAAAGTGAATGCTCCTGTCCACCTCCGCTGGCGTCGAGCAAGCAGGTATCACCGGCAAAACAAACCGCCACGTTGACGGTTGAAAGGCGAAAAAGAGGGAAGGTTGTGACCGTCATCCGCGGCTTGGCTGCCGAGGGGAACGACCTCCCCTCGCTCCTCGTTCGGCTCAAAAATTCCTGTGGTGCCGGCGGAACGCTCGATGGCGCGTTGCTCGAAGTTCAGGGCGAGCACCTCGAACGGCTACGCGGCCTTCTGGGTGAAATTGGCTACAAAGTCCGTGGATGAAATGACGTCCGGTGGAGACACCTTGATTTTCTCGAGATTCAGAAGCATTTTCATTCCGGCGATGATCAGTACCACACCAAGCATTCGTCTGATGGTGGAAACGGCCAAATGGCGTAAACTGAGTTGCGTACCGACAAGGCCCCCGGCAACTCCGGCGGCGATCCAGAACCAGATTGGAGCGGGCAATAACGAAACCGATGCCGATTGTCCTGCCAATCCCGAGACGGAATTGAGCAGAATGAACGCCACGGAGACACCCGCTGCGTCGCGCATCGTCGCCCATCGCATGAAGATGAGGATCGGGGTGAGCAGCACACCGCCTCCCGTGCCGGTCAGGCCCGCGAGCAGGCCGATGGCAGCTCCCACGGGCAGAGACAGGGACAGGGGCGGAGTCGCTGTCGTGACCGATGTCTCCTCATCCGGTTGCAGGATCAACTTTCCGGCAGCGAGAAACAGCATTAAGCCGATGGCTTGCTTGAAGAGCAAATTGGGAAGCATCACCATTCCTCCGACATAAGCGGCGGGCACCGAAGCCACCGCGAATGGCCAGAGCAATCGCCACCGCAGGGAACCGGCCCGCCCGAAACGCACGGTCCCGATGATGGCTACGGGAATATTAAGGACTAACGCCGAGATCTTCATCACCGCCGGATCCAGACCCATGAACGCCATCGCCGCCTGATATCCGGTCGCCCCCGCATGTCCGACCGATGAGTACAGGACCGCAAACGCGAAGATCAGCACTGTCAGAACGATGTCATCCATCATGGGTGGGGACCGTGGAACGTGCGAGAGTGTGTGAGAACAGTCGTCCCCAAATGGGGTCGAGGCCATCACCGCAGTCAGCGGAAGGGTCGCGTACTATAGTCAGGAGGCTCTGTCGTGGGGAATGGCACGCCGATGAAAGCCGCCTCGGATCCCCCGTTCAGCGTCTTCTCGGGCCGTGCTCTGCTTAATCTCGCGAAGCCCCTCTCTGACCACCAATGTCCCGAATCCTCAGAGATCACCATGGCGTCGGTACTGCCGCCGCCTGTTGCATGGGCTGTCTCCGACGAAAAACAAGGGGAGGCAGGTGCCGTGTTCTCAGCCGATTTGACGTTCGACAGATTTGGTTGCCCGGGTCAAATGGATCGCTAGAACGTGAGGATCGACGTCCGGGTCGTGTGGTTGCGATTGGTATCCGGCTCGCCTCCCGGGAACCACCAAGTTTTGACACCATTCGGTATTGCGAGCATGCAGCAGGCCGGTGTTACCAGACGTCCGATCGAGCGGGCCTTCATAGCCTCGAGATCTACCAGCCAGACTTCGTCAGTCACAGTTTTTAGTTTGGGGACGCGACCTATCAGCAGCATTTGGCGTTCTCCAATGGCGGTCGCCGTCTAGGCATATCCCGGCATGTCAAACCCTTCCAGTCGCTTCCAGACGTTGGTGGCAGGCTCATAGCGATCGGCATCGCCGAAAATTTTGGTTTGTGGCTCATAGGGAGGTGATGTGAAGCCACCGAACACATAAAGCTGAGAACCCACCGCCGTGACGGCGGCATAGCCGCGTCCCTCCGCAGGGAGCGGGGCGCGTTCCGTCTATGTCGCGGTTGGTGAGTCGAGATCCAGTTCCCAAATTTGACTGCTGGCCCGGTCTCCAGAAAACCCACCGATGACGTAAAAATTGTCGGAAAGGAGAGCGCCCGAGGCGGCCTCGATAGGTTGCGGAAGAGACGCGAGAGGTTGCCACGAGGCGTTGGCGGAGGTGTCAGCGAGGAACAACACCTGAGTGCTCGCCTGTTTGCCGTTGGTGCTGCCGGCGAGGTAAAGGCCGCGAGATCCGGTGACGTACGCCGCGTCACTACAGGGACCGGGAAGCGAAGGACCGTCTCGAAAGACGAAACACTCATGAAGCCATCGTTTGGTTTTTTGATCCACGCTCCATCTCGATCCGCCGGCGACGACAGGCCGATGACCAACAATTCCGCCAATATGCCCCGCCATCGACGATGGGAGTTCCGGCCCCTCACTCACGACAACGCGGACCGTGGCGTCGTCCGCCAACAGAGCGGAACACCGGTTGCCGCCAATCACCAGCGTTAGTGGCAACAGAAATACGGTCAACGCCCCGAGACTCCAGGATTGTCGATGTCGATATTTGAGCATAAGCGATCCTTTCAAAACGGGCGATACAGCCAAGATCCGGACTCGTTCACGCGATCTTCGCAATGACATACGGCCAGGGAAAGTGGCGGCCACAAATGGTCCATTGACATCGGAAACCGAACGTTGCGAACAGGCTCGAATGATGACAGCAAGAATCGGGTCGATTGTCTGACATTGAATGACCGAATTCTTTCTGCGAGTTTGACAGCCGGGTTTTGCGTCTTAATCACATCGCACTCAAAGACAACCACGGAAGACGAAACGCGGGCCGAAGCAACGACCTCGAGCATCGTCGGCGTTTTCGGTGTCTTCACCGGCGTGACCTCGCCTTTGATCCCCCTCAGACGACGGACGAGATCACGTCATTCCCCGCAACGACGTTTAGACGAGAGCTCCCAACACTCCTCTCGCGGATCACCCTTTTACGTTTGGAATCAGGCGATCGATCTGCTAAGAAACGATCCGGGTAAATCTTGAATCACGCGTTCGTTTTGGAGAGGCGCAGTAAGTCCATGCACATTCGCGATGGCATCTTAGGGCCGGAGGTTTGCTTGGCGGCTGCCGCTGCCAGCGCCGGGGCAATCGCCTATTCGTTGCGGCGGCTTCGGATTGATTTGGAAGACAGGGCGGTGCCATTAACCGGGATGATGGCCGCACTCGTGTTTGCCGGACAGATGGTCAATTTTCCGTTGCTGGGTCTTCCCGTCTCTGGGCACTTGTTGGGCGGAGTCTTGGCGTCAGTGTTGCTGGGTCCATGGGCCGGATGCTTGGCTATTGCGATGGTTCTTTTTGTCCAAGCGGTGTTGTTCCACGACGGCGGCTTGTTGTCTCTCGGTGCCAATATTTTGAACATGGGTGTTGTTGGCGCCTGGGGCGGCTATGCGATTTATGCTTCGCTGCGAAGGTTGTTCGGAAGCGGCATGACATCCACGGTGTCGGCGGCAGTCGTTGCCGCATGGCTATCCGTGCTGGCCGCAGCGGCATTGTTCTGTGTTGAATTTGGATTGTCCTCAACGTCGATCGGATTTGATCCGCAGGGCGTTTTTCAGCTCATGGTGTTCTATCACGGCCTCGTTGGAGTCGGTGAAGCGATCATCACCGGATCGGTCTTGGCGTTTGTTCTATCGCGTCGAGCGGATCTGATCCCCTCACCGGCACCCACCAGTTCCATTGGCGCAGTGGGCCGATTTGTCGTTGCCGGAATGGTGGTCGCATTGGCTGTTGCCGCGTTGGTCGCTCCCTTTAAGAGCGTCTATTCCGATGGACTTGATGCGGTCTCGGAACAGCTTGGCTTTATGGACTTAAAAACCCAAGGAACTCCACTGCTTCTCGGCGGCTACGAGATTCCGCTTCTCTCTCCCAGTTGGTACTCGGTATCCCTCGCCGGACTGCTCGGTACGGTGATTGTATTTTCCGGGGCGATGGTGCTGGTCGGCATTGCGCGTTGGCAGGGGAATCGTCTGACGATGGTGGACGGTTCCGATGGATGATGCTGTTCCTGGATCACGCACGGTCGGTGTCGATGTGTCTTCAAGATCCGTCTGTCACCGACTTCCGGCGAATGTGAAACTGGGGCTGACGCTGCTGGCCATTGTGGTGGCGGGCGTCATTCCACTTCACCATTGGCCCGCACAAGGACTCCTGCTGACTCTGATCTTTATCGGATTGAGTCTTTCGGGCGTGACGATTCGTTACCTCGCGCGCAGGCTGGGATTATTTGTGCCACTGCTGCTCGTATTGGGACTTTCGGTTCCCGTCAGCAGCGGGAATCATCAGGCGTGGAGTTGGACGGTTGCACTCTGGATGCGATGTACGGTTTCATTTTTGGCCGGCTTGTGGCTGATCCATGTGCTCCCGTTTCGGGAGTTCCTCGCAGTCCTGAGACGCTGGAGATGTCCTGCCGTGTTTGTCGCCATGCTGGGGTTTATGTATCGCTATCTCTTCATTTTATGGGACGAATTGAAACGTTTGCGAAACGCCCGAGACGCGCGAGATTTTGGATACGTTTCGTTTTGGAGGCGATGGACCATGAATGCGCAATTGATTGGACTTCTCTTACTGCGGGCGATGGAACGAGCCGAACGGACGCACCGCGCCATGTTAGCCCGCGGCTGGGCTGGGTCTGCGAGATCGCTGGACGATGCCGTCTGATTCCATTCAGAGACTCCAGACGTTGTTGAAACACGGCATCCCATCGGTCAAGACGTTGAACGCTGTCCACGGTTATTCTTGTGTCATACTTTGTGTCTCATCGCCTTCGATTGGCCGACCCTTGCCTTGAGTTTCCACGCATGAATCAGCCGATCATTCTCGACCTTCGTGGTCTGTCGTTTCGATACCAGAATGGGCGACTAGCGCTCCAAGAAATCCGTTGCGCGGTCTGTCGCGGAGATCGGCTTGCCGTCGTGGGGCCAAGTGGTGCCGGCAAATCCACGTTACTGATGCACTGCAATGGGCTGCTCCCATCGCCGCCGGCAATTCGAGATGAAGAGGCTCATGTCTTCTTCAATGGACAGGCTGTCACAAAATCTCGGTTGCGCGAGATCCGGCAACAGGTGGGGTTCCTCTTTCAAGATCCGGACGACCAGTTGTTCTGTCCGACCGTCCGCGACGACGTCGCGTTTGGGCCGCTTAATCTCGGTCTTGACCACGCCGAAGTTCTGGACCGAGTGGAGCGCGGTCTGAGTGCCGTTGGTCTGGCAGACTGCTCCACGAGGAATCCGTCCGAATTGAGTACCGGCGAACGGAAACGCGTCTGTCTGGCTGGCGTCTTGGCGTGCCAGCCAGCCGTCCTTGTTCTGGATGAACCAACAAGCAATCTTGACCCGCGAGCACGTCGCCAGTTGCTAAGTATTTTGCGTGATTTTTCCGGCACGCTGATTGTTGCCACGCACGATCTGGACTTCGCCATCGATCTTTGCGATCGCGTTGTTGTTCTGGACGAAGGGAAAGTGCAGGCGGACGGGCTCACAGAACGCATCCTGTCCGATCCGCTGATCATGGACCGTCACGGTCTAGAAGTTCCTTGGCGACTGCGCAAGCCGAGATCGGGTTCTTGAGTGTCAAGCGTCATGGTGTGTGGAATCCTGGCGGCGTTGTGGAACACAGACACAGACACAGACACACAGGCATCGGGATTGCGGCTCGAGCGTGGTTCTTCGGTTCGATTGTGGGAATTCCGCTCAGCCTTTGGTGATCGCTTCGTCGAGGTTCAGGATCACGCTCATGACGGCGGTCCATGCGGCTAGGTCTTCGGGGTTGAGGGACTGGTTGACGAGGGATTCGCCGACGGTGAGGAGTGCCTTTGCGGCAGACGGATCGTGTTGGTAGCGGGTGAGTCGTTGTTGGTAGATCTTCAACAAGATTCCGGATTCAACAAGGGAGGGCCTGCGTGAAAGACTGATCCGGAAGGCAAAAACGATGCGTGATTCCGGTGTTGCGCCGCCTTCTGTCATGGTGCGTTCCGCCAGCCTGCGAGCCGCTTCGAGATACGTGGGGTCGTTCATCAGAACGAGGGCCTGCAGCGGGGTGTTAGTCCGTGATCGACGCGCGGTGCAGACCTCGCGTTCCGGTGCGTCGAACGTATTCAATCCCGGCGGAGGGCAAGTCCGTTTCCAAAACGTGTACATACTCCGACGATAGAGGTTCTCACCTTTGTCTTGTTGATAGACGGTCCCTGCATAGTCGGCCCCCACGGCCACATCGTCCCACAATCCCGCCGGTTGGTACGGAGAGACACTCGGGCCGCCACAGTGATCACTGAGCAAACCAGCGACAGCGAGAGCGTTGTCTCGAATGGTTTCTGCCGGCAATCGAAATCGAGATCCCCGCGCGAGCAACCTGTTCAGCGGATCACGTTCCTGCAATTCCGGCGTCACATGCGAGGACTGCTTGTATGTGGCTGATGTTACAATCAGGCGGTGGAGATGCTTCACGTCGCCGCGGGGAATACGGAGCGTGGAACACGGAGCGGCGGACGGGTCATCGTTCCGTACTTTCGGTTCCTCGCTTGCCGCCCCCCCCAATTCGACCGCGAGCCAATCGAGTAACTCCAAATGACTGGGCCACAATCCCTGCGAACCAAAGTCTTCCACGGTCTCCACCAGTCCCGTGCCGAAAAACTGGCTCCAAGCTCGATTGACTGCGACACGCGCTGTCAGCGGATGTTCGGGCGACAGCAGCCACTGGGCCAAGCCGAGCCGATTGCGTGGCGCGTCGCTGGGGAACGCCGGTAGGCTCGCAGGAACATCGGGGCCCACAGTCTCTGCTGGTTGATCGTACTGGCCTCGTTTGAGCAGAAATGTTTGGCGAGGCTGGGGCATCTCCTGCATCACCATTGTCGAGGGAGCGGTCTTTTCCAGATTGGATCGCCGCTGTTCGATGTCGCTTCGTTGCGTGGTGAGGTTTACGAACTCTGGATCGAAGCGATTCAGATAGGCCTTGGCGACGCTCTGCATCTGATCGACGGAACGTTGATCGGTGGCCAGAGCAAGCACTTCGTCGAGGCGGTCTGATTCGGTGACTGCCAGTACGTCATCAGCCGTCAGTTCACGGTTGTCGATCCGGACCTCGTCGATCAGCCCCCGAAAATCGGTCTCCCCTGTGCGGTAGCCAAGACGAAATGATTCGGTCGTGATTGTCGTCTCGGTTAAGAGGTTGACTTTGATCTCGACCTCCTGCTGCTGACCATCGACATACAGTTTGAGTCCCTCCGCTTTCGACGAACCATCGTAGGTGACGAAGACGTGATGCCATTCTTGGATCGTGAGATCAGCTTTGGTGACGACGTGCAGGGCCTCGTCAGGCCAACGGTGCACCAGTCGTGCCGTCAACTTGCCATCGACCAACAACACATCAAATCCTCGGAAGGGAGTCGTCTCGTCCCTGCGGGAGAAGACTGTCGTCGCATCAGTGTTCGAAACATTGATCCACGCACCGAGCGAGAACTTGTCCGTCCGCTCAAAGGATCCGATGTCACCCAAATCAACGCCAGATGTTCCATCGAGCTTGATCGCTGATCCGATCTTGCCCCGCGTCCATTCGATCATTCCAGTGATCTTGCCGGTGCGTTGCGGGTCCCGTCGCTCACGCACCGGGTTTCCCGTCGTCTCCTCAAAAGACCACTGAAATTCCGGCACCAATTCGGCAGAGACACTGGCTCGCGCCGCTTTCCACGGGGGTTCCCACTCTCCGATTGTCGACACGGCACGCATTCGACGCTGCTGAAGATCCGACTCGATTTCTATCAGTTGCTGTGTCAGTTCTCGTTGCTGGCTGGACTGCTCCGGTGTCGGTGCCTTGATCGCCGGTTCGGCATTGCCAACTCGACCCGCCTCCCCCTTCTCGTCGAGTTGATTGAAAAACGCGAAGAACTGGTAGTACTCACGCTGTGTGAGCGGATCGAACTTATGGTCGTGACAGCGGGCGCAGCCCATCGACAGGCCCATGAAGATCGTCGCCGTGGTATGAACTCGGTCGGCGACGTATTCCACTCGATACTCTTCGGGAATGATGCCGCCCTCAGAATTGATGACGTGATTGCGGTTGAATCCGGTGGCGATCTGTTGCTCGAGCGTCGGATTTGGAAGCAGGTCTCCCGCCAGTTGCTCGGTGACAAATTGATCATAGGGCATGCCGCTGTTGAAGGCGTTGATCGTCCAGTCTCGCCAACGCCACATCGATCGTGTCGTGTCATTGTTGAAGCCGTGGGTGTCGGCGTAGCGAGCGGCATCAAGCCAGTCGAGCGTCATCCGCTCCCCATAACGAGGAGAAGCGAGTAATCGATCGGCGAGGTGTTCATAAGCATCCGGTGCGTTATCGGTCAGGAACTCGTCGAGTTCCTGCACTGTCGGTGGAACGCCGGTTAAATCGAGCGTGACTCGACGCAGGAGCTGCTCCCGGTTCGCCGTCGGTGATGGTTCAAGCCCCTCGACCTCGAGTCGATCGAGAACAAACTCATCGATCGGGTTCAGCGGCCATTTCCAACGGCGCCGCTGCGCATCGCTGTTCGATGTCAGATCGTTGACGCTTCGCGAACCTGCAACCCCATGTTTCGGCGTGACAAACGACCAATGTGGCTGGTACACCGCCCCCTGTTCGATCCAACGGCAAAGCAAGTCCCTCTGCCGGACTGTCAATTTCTTGCCGCTGTCAGCGGGCGGCATCTGGTCGGCAGGGTCTGCCGCCATAATCCGGCGGACGAGTTCACTTTCGCCGACCTTCGTCGGAACGATTGCTGTTTTGCCAGAGGGCAATGCGGCTTGCGCTGGTTCTGATTTGTCGAGCCGCAGTCCCACCTGCCGGGCCCGTTCATCGGGGCCATGACATTGAAAGCAGTTATCGGACAGAATTGGCCGGATGTCGCGATTGAACTCGATTTGACCGTCATTGGCGGCAACGTATGACCTAAACAGAAACGGCAAACAGACCATCCAAACAATCGATAGATATCTCATCGTGTGGCGTACTCGTCCCAGAGGAAATGCGTATTCGTCAGCGTGTCTATATGAACCACTGTTTCCAGATTCAAGCCAGTTCCAAATTCAATCCAGCCTTCCGCGGTCATATATCAGGCCAAATGACCGGATTTTTTGTGTCTGCCGAGTCCGTCTCCGGTGACGATGCGACATCTGCCGTCGCCACGAGAATGTGATACTAACGATCGATCAAATTTTCTCGCCAGTTGAGGAAGTTTCAATTGATAAACGTGTTGGGTCGGATCGATTTTGGAAAATAAGAAAAAGCCACAGACGCTCCTCGCCCCACAGACTTCCCTCCGGTACGAATCGGGGTGGGAGAGGATGCGGCACAGCGTCCGGTTGATTCCTGCCGCAGTCTGGGAAACGGCGACGTGTTGAGATTCCTCGCCGGGGCGCGGCATGAGGGGTTCGCGGATCAGTCCCCGCGGACGACTGGCATGGGACAACCCTCAAGACGACGGATGCTTTTCTTCGCGACCACCGGCCATTCCACAGATCCGCAGGGTTGGATGAGTCAAGGGTTTCGAATGACGGCGGTCGTCGTTATATCCCCGCAAACCGTGTTGTGAACATGGCCGGTATTCGCGTACTCCACTTGTGAATTTTGACCGCGGCTCCCAATTCCAAAGCGATGGTCAGCCACGCGTCTCGATTAACGATGGCACATGCCTCAGAGATCGTGTATTATTCTGCCCCCCCCTTCACGAGGCCCGCCAATGTATCCCACAAGCACTTCCCGTTTTTTGTTGGCACGACACGGCGTCATTCTCCTCGTGCTTACAGTGACCCTCACAACTCACGCGGCGGCAGAGAATGGCCCAATCACACACCGCCTGTTGCTCGCCGAGTATGGCAAGGGTCCAAACCGACTCTTGGAATTGGATGCCAATGGCACGCAGGTTTGGGATTACAGGCCGCCGAGCACGACGGTGATCTTTGAGGTCCAGTCCAACGGGAACATTCTGTTTGGTTATGGTGGCAAACCGACCGGCGTCCGCGAGATCACGGCGCGGGGTGTCCAAGTCTTTGACTACGTCAGCCAATCGATGCAGGTCTTTGGTTGCAGTCGGCTTGCGAATGGCAATACGCTTGTCGCGGAACAAGGGCCGCCGCAGGCTGTGGAAGTGAATTCGAAGGGCGAAGTGGTGCACGTCACACCGCTGCAGACAAGCCACGAGTCGTATCATCTTCAGGTCCGAAACGTTCATCAACTCGCCCACGGTAACATTCTGGCCGCGCACGAAGGAGAAGGTGCGGTCCGCGAAGTCGATTCCACGGGCCACGTTGTCTGGGAATATACAGGCGTGGAAAATGCCGGGGATGCGCAACGACTCGCGAATGGCAATACCCTCATCTCCTGCGGCACGCAAAAACGCGTGATCGAAGTGACACCCGGCAAACAGACTGTGTGGGAGTTTGGAGACAGAGACGCGCCGGAACTGAACCTCACCTGGGTCTCCAGTATCCAACCCCTCAAAAATGGCAATATCATCGTCGGTAATTTTCTCCGCGGACAAGAGGGCCGGGGGGCCCATGTCTTCGAGGTCACTCGTGACAAAAAAGTCGTTTGGAAATGGGACGACCATCGTCTGGTCCAGTCGTTAGCCACCGTCCGCGTCATCGGCGAATGATCGGGTTGATCCGTTAGTGTATGCCAAGCACCCAGCCCACTATTTTTTAGATATGATCAGGGGATTTTCGGATGATAACCAACCGTCAAATTCATCACCTTGGAATGTGTTCCGGATTATGGTTTGCGTTGTTGCTTGGTTTGTTCGGCATGATATCGCCGGCCCGAGCCGATGAAACCACACATCTCAATGTCGCATACAAGACGGACGTTCAACCGCTGTTGAAGCAGTTTTGTTACAAATGCCACAGCGGAGATACGGCGGAAGCCGAAATCGACCTCACCGCTTTTGTGGACTTAACTCAGATTCGCCAGCATCCCAAGACGTGGCAACAGATCAGCGAGATGCTCACCAGCGAGCAGATGCCGCCGCAGGATGCGGTCCAGCCTTCGACCGAGGAACGGGCGAGGATGCATCAGTGGGTGCAGAACTATTTGACGATGGAAGCCGCAGCCCATGCAGGTGATCCGGGGCCAGTCGTCCTGCGTCGGCTGAACAACGTGGAATACACCTACACGCTGCAGGATTTGACTCAGATTGGCGATCTCAATGTTGCGAAGGAGTTCCCTGTTGATAGTGCCGCGGGCGAAGGATTCACAAACGTTGGTAATTCGCTGGTCATGTCGCCATCGCTGCTGACGAAGTATCTGGACGCAGCCAAAGAGGTCGCGGCCCATGCGGTGTTGCTTCCGGAGGGAATGCGGTTCTCGACGTACATGACCCGACGCGATTGGGTCAATGAATACCTGACAAAAATTCGCGGTCTCTACGGTCGTTACACCGGCCATGGTGGTGGTTCGACAGGAGTTCAGAAGGAGCCGGGCGAGGACTGGCGGGCCTACTTGCAACGTCTGGGTGCGAACCGCAGCGGCAAGCTTTCGGTTGAGCGATATCTGTTGGCGACGATTGAAGACAGAGAGGCCCTTGCGTCGGGCATCAAGACGATCGAAGTGGTCGCGAAAGAACGCGGGCTGAGCCCGAAGTACCTCGGAACAGTCTGGACGATGCTGAACGACGTGGATAGAAAGTCCCTGTTGATTGATCCGCTCCGAGTGAAATGGAAAACCGCAAACTCGGCAGAAATTCTGCAGCTAATGGAGTTGATCACTCCGTGGCAAAATTTCCTGTTTAAGTTTAACCCAGTCGGCCAGATTGGACTTCACGAGAACATTCACTCGTGGCTGGTCCCCGTAAATCCGCTCGTTTCTCGGCATGAGTTTCGAGTCAAGTTGCCGGGTGAGGAAAAGGGTGAAATTTCACTCTCCTTACAGGCCGACGATGCTGGTGACGGGAATGCGAACGACGATGCCGTCTGGGAGCGACCGCGATTTGTCATGGCCGGTCGGCCGGACTTGTTGCTGAGAGATGTGGATCGCGTCGCGACCACAGTCACCCAAAGTCGAGATCGCTACGCGGCTCAGTCTGCCAAATGCCTCGCCGCGGCCCATGAAGCGGACCAATCGAGTGCGCCCATCGAGTTGGCACTGCTGGCCAAGAAGCACGGAGTCGATGTCGAGGCGTTGACGGCATGGCTCGACTATCTGGGAGTTGGCAACGGAGGTCGTCAGGCGTTGGGGACTCCCATGCTTGGCAAACAAGAGTCGTTTGAAGCCTCCGATTTCATCAAGGGTTGGATTGGTGAGGACGGCCACAGTGTCTTGGCCAATTTGTCGGATCAGCGTGTGCGTGTTCCGGGCGACATGCAGCCTCAGAGTGTGTTCGTTCATCCCTCGGCCACACGCGCGGTTGTCATAGGCTGGCGCAGCCCGATCGCCGCGACGATCAAGATTTCAGGATCGATCCAGCATCGCGATCCCGCCTGCGGGGACAAGACTCTCTGGTCGCTGCAACGACGACGTGGCAACACGCGTCAACAGCTTGCCGCGGGACGGAGCAAGGGAGCCGAACTTTTGTCCGTCGGGTCCTTCGATTCGGTCGTCGTGCGTCCGGGTGATGTGATTGCCCTCGTGATCAGCCCGAAAGAGACTCAAGCGTGCGATCTGACTGCAATCGATTTGACGCTGAGCGATGGAAAGCACGAGTGGAATCTGTGGAAGGAGATCTTGCCCGATATTCTGGCGGGCAATCCCCATGCCGACTCCCAAGGGAATCCGGATGTCTGGCACTTCACCTCGGAGCCGGTCAACGCGAGCGTGGGGACGGTGTTTCCCGTGGATTCTCTGATCTCGAAATGGCAGGCTGCGAGCGAACCCACGGAGAAGATGCGGCTGGCCGATGAACTCCAACGCGTCCTGCAATTGGACCCCGCCACGCTCCCCAAGGACTCTCCCGAGGCCTTCCTTGTGCAACAGTTCCGGTCCCTATCCGGTCCGTTTCTGTCCCCTATTTTGAATGCCGCGGCCAACGCTCCATCCGATCTCCCAACGGTTACTCAGCCGAAGTGGGGGCTGCCGTTGATGCGTTTCGGCAGATCTCTCGATGGACGTGCCACCGAAGACGCGAACCTGTGCGTGCATGCCCCGGAAATTCTTGAAGTGCGTCTTCCTGCAGAATTCGTTGCCGGTTCGGAGTTCGTGACGTCTGGGCTGCTGCATCCTGAAATGGCTCAAGAAGGATCTGTCCGACTGCAAGTTCAGATGACCCCCGCCGGTGCGGTCGGGCCGAGCTCAACCGCATCGGCCATGCTTGTCACAGAGGGAAGCCAAACGGCTCAGCGAATCCAAACGGCATTTGAGGAATTTCGCAGCCTGTTTCCGCCGACGTTGTGCTACTCCCAGATTGTTCCTGCCGATGAAACAGTCACGCTGATTCTTTTTTATCGTGAGGACGACCAACTGCGGCGATTGATGTTAACACCGGAGGAGTCCGCCCAACTCGACCAGCTGTGGCAGGAGTTGTTGTATGTTTCACAAGAACCGTTGGAGATCAGTTCGGCCTTCGTTCAGCTGTACCAGTATGCGACGCAGGATCGCCCCGACCTGATGCCAGGGTTTGAGCGGCTTCGCAAACCGGTTCAAGACCGGGTCGATGCGTTCCGTCAAAAGCTGATCGACAACGAGCCGCAGCAACTCAACGCGGTGATCGAATTTGCAAAAAAGGCGTACCGACGCCCGCTGATCGATACGGATGTCGCTCAGATTCGGGATCTGTATGCGAGCCTGCGGGTACAGGAACTGGCGCATGATGAAGCCTTGCGATTGACGCTGGCTCGGATCCTCGTTTCGCCCGCATTTCTGTACCGATTGGAGAAGCCGGGTGCCGGAACCAAGGCCGGACCTGTTTCCGATGATGAACTCGCCAACCGACTCAGTTACTTCCTGTGGTCCTCCGCTCCGGATGCGGAACTGCTATCTCTCGCCGCAGCGGGAAAACTGCACGATCCGGATGTTGTTGCCGCGCAGGCTCGGCGGATGCTGAAGGATGCCAAGATACGCCGAATGGCGACCGAATTTGGGTGTCACTGGCTGCATATCCATGACTTTGACCATCTGGATGAGAAGAGCGAACGCCACTTCCCGACATTCAACGCTCTTCGCGGTGCGATGTACGAGGAATCGATTTTGGTTTTGACCGACATGCTGCAGAACGATCGGTCGGTGGTGTCTCTCGTCGATGGTGATTCCACGTTTCTCAACGAGGAACTGGCCCGGCACTATGGGATTCCCGGTATCATGGGGCGCGAATGGCGGCGGGTGGAGAACGTCCGCCAGTACTCACGCGGCAGTATTCTGTCTCTCGCAACGACGCTTTCGAAGCAATCGGGAGCCTCACGCACGAGCCCGATTCTGCGTGGTAACTGGCTCAGTGAAGTGGTCCTCGGCGAGAAGTTGCCCCGTCCGCCGAAGAACGTACCGGTGCTCTCCGAAACTGTTCCCGAAGGTCTGACGGAACGCCAATTGATCGCCCGGCACACGAGTGACCGGGCCTGTGCCAAATGCCACCTGCGTTTCGACCCGTTCGGATTTGCCCTCGAAGGCTTCGACGCCATCGGTCGATTGCGTACGACCGATGCCGCGGGATTGCCGATTGACACAAAAACAGTTCTCTTCGACGGGACATCCGTCGACGGCCTAGCCGATCTCAAGCATTATCTTGGTACCACCCGTCGGCAAGCGTTTGTCGGTCAGTTTCAACGAAAAATACTGGGCTACGCCCTGGGTCGGTCGGTACAGTTATCAGATGAGCCGCTGTTGGCCGAGATTCAGAAACAGCTTAACCAAAACGATAACCACGTCGCGATTGTCGTGGAAGCCATCGTTCGCAGCCCCCAGTTCCGTGAGATCCGTGGACGAAACCGCGTTTCGGATGAGTGAAAAAATAGGCCCATTGTCATTCTAAAGTCCGGTCGATCATTATTGCTAATCTCATTTTCGCAGGATGAACCACATGCCACAGCACTTCTCCCGTCGAACGTTTCTGCGTGGTCTCGGCGTCTCGATGGCTCTCCCGTGGATGGAGTCGCTGCCTGTTTGGGGCGACGAAATCAGCGGCAGCCAAAAGTCGAGTGAAGCGCCTGTCCGTCTGGCGGTGCTGTTCTCGGGTAACGGCTATCACAGCAAAGAATGGTGGGCCAAAGGACAAGGCAAGGCCATGCAACTCGGCCAAGTCCTTGCCCCATTACACGACTTCCGCGAGAAGTTGCTGTTTGTGCAGGGGCTTTACAATGTTGAGGCGACAAAAGGGAACATTCACAGCTCCCAAACGGGCAATCTGCTCTCCGGAGCTCCACTGGCTCCAGGTGGAGAGATTAAGTCCGGCACCAGCGTTGACCAGTATCTCGCCCAGACTTATGGCCGGTCGACGAAAGTCCAGAGCCTTGTCCTCGGATGCGAAGCGGCAAATCCGTCGGTCCACAGTAACTACTCGATGCTGTACAGTTCACACATCTCGTGGACCACTCCGACCACGCCGACGCCGCTGGAACTGTACCCCTCCCTTGCATTTGACAGGCTGTTCAAGGATGAGGTGCAGAAAGGTGATAAGAGCGTGCTGGACGCGATCATCGCAGATGCGACCGACATTCGGCGAGAGATCAGTATCAGCGATCAGCGGAAGCTTGATGAGTATCTCGATTCCGTACGCGACGTCGAACGACGGATTGAGCAAGCGGGTCAGAAAGGAGAGTTGCAAGGCTGGCGTCCGACTCTGGACAAGCCGAACTTCGCCCGCCCGGCGGACGGGATCCCTCAGAATATCGCCGACCATATGCGGCTGATGTGTGACATTCTTGTACTCGGATTCCAAACTGATACCACCCGAATCGCGACACTGAAGCTCAACAACGACCATTCGGCGCTGCGGTTCCCGCATCTGAATGTCGACTACATGATCCATCACCTGCTGTCGCACTCCGATGGCGAAGATTGGCTCAAGGTGAACCGTTTCTTCGTGGAGCAACTGGGCTATATCGCCAGCAAGTTGGATGCGATTCAAGAAGGGGAACGCACGCTCCTTGACAATTCGATGCTGATGATGTGCTCCAGCATGATGAGCGGTGGACATAAAAACGATGAGCTGCCGGTTGTCATGGTCGGGGGCGGTGGAGGCCGGATTCAGGGTGGTCGAATCCTCGACTATCGCAAGCAGCCAAATCGCCAAATGTGCCGACTGTATCTGTCAATGATGGACAAGATGAATGTCCGACCGAAAACGTTTGGGGATGCCACCGAGGCACTGAACGAGGTCTGAGCTGGGGATTTTTCAGCCATCAGCCTTCCGCAGGATTCGAAAAAATGTCATTGCGGCTCTGTTTCGATCTGTTGATCTCCTGCCGTGGGTCGATCGATTCCGTGTTTCACGACAGGACGCTTTGCTTCGGTATGTTCGACCGGGCTAGCCAGTCAACGGAGCCGCGACCATGAAACGAATGATTTGCCTTGCCGGGATGTTGGTGGCGTCGCTGCTTCCGATGAGCAGCGACGGGTGCCGCGCCGATGAACGCGAAGATTTCTTTGAGGCGAAGATTCGACCCGTTCTGGTCGGGACCTGCTTTCGCTGTCATGGCGACGCGAAGACCTCTGGAGAACTGCGAATCGATTCGCTTGACATGTTGGCTCAGGGGGGCCAATCGGGGCCTGCCATTGTGCCGGGACAGCCGCAGGAGAGTCTGCTGATCAAGGCCATCAAGAGACAGGCCGATGTTTCCGCCATGCCGCCCGAGAAAGACAAGGCTCTGCGAGCGGATCAGATCGCAGACTTCGTGACGTGGATCCAATCGGGAGCAGTTTGGCCGGCGAAGACCCCGAAATTTCAAACGACAACACATTGGTCTTTCGAGCCGATCCAAGATGTCGCGCCGCCTGTTGGTCAAGACCACGTGGGCGCCACGAGCAGCGTTGATTCCTTCATCGGTGCTCGGCAACAGGCACAGGGCGTCCATTCTGAACCGGTGGCTGACAAACTCACGCGGATTCGCCGAGCCACATTCGATCTGACAGGGCTCCCACCAACCGATGCAGAGATTCAGGCGTTTGAGAGGGATCCCTCGCCGCGGGCGTTTGAGGCGGTCATCGATCGACTTCTCCAATCGGCTCACTACGGTGAGCGATGGGGACGGCACTGGCTTGATGTGGTGCGGTACGCTGATACGGCGGGTGAGACGGCGGATTATCCTGTACCGCTGGCTTGGCGTTACCGTAACTACGTGATCGATTCGTTCAATGCCGACAAACCTTACGATGAGTTTCTGCAAGAGCAGATTGCGGGGGATCTGCTGGCGGAAATCAGTCGCAAGGCGGTCGTAGAGCGTGATGACTCGGAATCCAAGAACGATGTGGAGCAATCGCCAACGCTCATTGGGCCAAAGACTTCAGCCGAACGCTATGCGGAACAAGTGGTCGGCACCGGTTATCTGGCGATCTCGCGGCGGTTCGGATTTGACTCCGAGAACTATCACCACCTAACCATTCAAGATACGATCGAGACGCTGGGGCAGACGGTGCTTGGCCTGAGTCTCGGCTGTGCGCGGTGTCACGATCATAAGTTTGATGCGGTTTCGATGCGCGACTACTATGCGCTCTACGGCATCTTCGACAGCAGTCGTTATGCGTTTCCGGGTTCTGAGCAAAAGAATCGAGTTCGCTCCTTGCTGCCGCTGATTCCACCGCACGAATCACGGCCGAAATGGCGTGAGTACAATGCGCGAGTGGCGTCTGTTGTGACAAGCCTTGAGCAGCAGAAACAGCCAGTCTCGGCAGCCATTCTTAGATCGATGCACGAGATCGATGGCGACTTCGAGATGCAGGCTTCAGCTGCCGGCGGCAGTCACGGTGTGCTCGTTCCGCCTTGGCTCTATCACGGAAGAATTGAGGTGAATTCCGAATCTCAGAGCCCGTTCAAGAATGTGTATGCGCGCGGTCAGGTCGGCGTGACTGTATCACGCGGCGTCGGGGAGTATCGGATTACTCAGGCACTCTACCTCGAGCCTGTTCCTCATTCCGACAACACGTTGCATGTGAATCTGGACTTCCGGGTGGCCGCACCGGAGGCGGGAGCGGAAGGATTGCATCGGTTCTGGATCGGGACGATGCCTGCTGCGCCCGCTGTCGAAGTTCTGATCTCGGCCGAATCGGTGTCTTTGCGAAGTGGTGAGACGATCGAAGTCCTTGCCGCAGTATCGCCCTTCCAATGGCAGAACATGCAACTGACTCTCGATCTGAAGGGACGAACCGTTTCCGGAAAGGTGGGCCTGCCGGGGCGTATGACCGAGTTCACAGGCAAGCGGTTCGTTCCCGGATGGTCGGGAGCGATGGACCTCGTGGTGTTGGAGGGAGTCGATCAGAAAGAGACGAATCGGCCGGCGATTTGGTTCGACAATCTGAGCGTGCAGAACGCCTCCATCGCCCCGGTTTCGACAGAGTCATCGAGTGCCGCAGGTGCCATCAGCTGTCTCGATCCTGCCGGACTCAATCAGGCTCACGCCGACTTGATCGTCGAGGGGCCGTTCGCGATGGCTTATGGTATGGCTGAGGGGACGCCGCACAATGCGAGAATGCAGATGCGGGGTCAGCCGGATCAGGCGGGCGAGGAAGTGTCTCGCGGTTTCATCCAGGCCTTGGGTCGCCATGCGTTGCCGGCCGATACGTCGGGAAGTGGTCGATTGGAACTCGCACAATGGCTGACGCGGATTGATAACCCGCTGACCGCACGCGTGATGGTCAATCGGATTTGGCAGCACCACTTCGGAAGAGGACTCGTTCAGACGCCCAATGACTTTGGTGTCCGGGGAAGACCACCCACGCACCCCGAGTTACTCGATCATTTGGCAACGCGATTCATGAAGAGTGGCTGGTCGGTGAAGATGATGCACCGCTTGATCATGTGCAGCGCGACGTATCAGCAGTCGTCGGTGGCCGATGCGACTCAAACACAAGCAACCACACGGCCAGACGCTGGACGCGACTTCTACACGCGCTTCCAGCGTCGACGTCTGGACGCAGAGGAAATCCGGGATGCGATCCTCGCTGTGAGCGGCGCACTCGACGCGACTCCCGGGCGCGAACATCCGTTTCCGTCGCCGATCAGCTGGAAATATACGCAACACAGCCCATTCAGTGCGGTCTATGACCACAACAAACGCAGCATCTATCTCATGACACAGAGACTCAAGCGACATCCGTTTCTCTCGCTGTTCGATGGCGCGGACCCGAACGCGTCCACCGCCGATCGTCTCGGTACAACGGTCCCGGCTCAAGCGTTATTCTTTCTTAACGATCCATTTGTTCACACGAACTCCGAGAAGTGGGCGACTCGGCTTCAGACCGGCAATGAGGATCCCGCTCAACAGATTGAACAGGCTTGGCGAGACGCTGTTGGGCGTACTCCGAGCGAGGGCGAGCGGAACGATGCCAGGGAGTTTCTTCTCGCCTATCGCACTGAACTGATCTCCGCAAAAATGGACAACGTCGCAGTCCGCTCGCTCGCGGCTTATCTGAGAACACTGATCGGCAGCAATGAGTTCCTCTATGTTGACTAACAATTCCACCTGCCGTCTGAGCCCGGACCGTCGCCTGGCCGAGGCCGCCTCTTGGCGTCTTTGCGCTCGTTTCCGTTTTCGGTGGCTGTATCAAAACTGCTTTTGGAAACTGCGATGAAACACAGACCGGCGTTTGATCTCACACGTCGAGACCTGCTGCGTTCCATGACGGGTGGCTCGATGCTGCTGTCAGGTCTCGTCTCGCAGTTGCTCGCCGAAGGTGCCGCGCGATCGAATCCAGAGGATCCCCTGGCGCCGAAGCCGACGCATTTTTCGCCGAAGGCGAAGCGAGTCATCTTTCTCTACATGAGCGGCGGCGTGTCGCATGTGGACTCGTGGGATCCCAAACCAAAGCTCGTTGCCGATGCCGGCAAGACGGTCCCGGTCAGTGAGTTTCAAGGACGCGAAGGGAACTACAAGATGTTCCTCAAACGACCGCAGTGGGAGTTTGCGCCGCACGGTGAATGCGGCACCGAAGTCAGTTCGCTGTTCCCGCATCTGGCGGAGTGTGTCGATGATCTGTGCGTGATTCGCTCGATGAAATCGGATCATACCAACCATTACGAAGCGACCCTCGGCATTCACACGGGGTCGTTTACGTTCGCGCGACCAAGCCTCGGTTCGTGGGTTAGTTATGGGCTCGGCACGGTGAATCATAATCTGCCATCGTTCGTCGTGATTGCGCCGCAGTCGCCCTATGCGGGTGGTCAGGTCTGGGGGAGCGACTTCCTCCCCGGTGCGCATCAGGGAACGCTCGTCGTCCCCGGACCCGAGCCTGTCGCGAACATTCAGCGTCGGGCCGCGAATAGTCGTTTGCAAGAGATCGAACTCGACGCGATAGCCCGGCTGAACCAACGCCATCTCGCGTCGCGTGCGGACGATCCGCTCCTCACCGCGCGGATGAAGTCGTTCGAGACTGCATTCGGCATGCAGGCCGAGATGCCCGAAGTTTTTGATCTCTCGAAGGAGACGGATCAGACGTTGAAACTCTATGGTTTGGAGCGAGGCAGTACGCAGGGGTTTGCGTGGCAATGCCTCGTCGCCCGTCGTCTCGCCGAACGGGGAGTCCGCTTTGTCGAGCTGATTGATGTTGGCTCATCGGATAATTGGGATGCACATGGCGACATGCTGACGCATGCCTCGCTGGCCAAAAACGTCGATCAACCGATCGCCGGACTGCTGCGGGATCTGAAACAACGCGGTCTGCTTCAGGACACGCTCGTCGTTTGGACGACGGAGTTCGGTCGTACGCCGTTTAACGCAGCAGCAGAGGCCAAAGGCCGTGAGCACCATCACTGGGTTTTCTCATCTTGGCTGGCGGGAGCCGGTGTGAAGCCTGGCATCACTCACGGAGAATCAGACGAGTACGGCATCAACGTCGGTCGAGATCCGGTCCATATTCATGACTTTCACGCGACGATCTTGCACCTGATGGGTCTCGATCACAAACGCCTCACCTATCGGCACACCGGCCGCGACTATCGTCTGACGGATGTGCATGGAAATGTCGTCCAGCAGGTGCTCACGTGATCTGTCCACTCCATCCCCACTCCTAGGCTATCCATGAAGAATATCCCCCTGCACCGCCACGATCTCTGGAAAAATCTACTCGAGCAGGCCGCTGATCCTCGTTTTTTTGAGAAGAATAACCCGATGTTCTCACGCCGTGCCATGCTGGCACAGGGCTTCAATGGAATTGGAACTCTGGGCCTCGCAGCGGCGCTCGGCCACCGAGCGACGGCCGCCGAACCGCTTGGTGGGGCTGTCGGTTCCCTGGCCAGTCCACTACTGCCCCAGCGGCCTCATTTTGCTGCGAAAGCCAAGCACGTCATTCATCTGTGGATGAATGGCGCCCCCTCACAGGTCGACACCTTCGACCCGAAGCCGGCTTTGGAAACGTTTGCCGGCCAGCGTCCCGAGAGTACCGCGAAACTGACCACGGAAAACGCCACCGGAGGTCTCATGCCATCGCCGTTTAAGTTTTCGAAATGCGGCCAGTCTGGAATTGAGATTAGCGATTTGTTTCCAGAGGTCGCCAGGTTTGCGGATGACTTGTGCGTGATTCGTTCGATGCAAACGGATGTTCCGGTTCATGAATCTTCCAACTGGATGATGTTCACCGGCAGTATTCAGCCGAACCGTCCGTCGTACGGATCATGGCTGCTCTATGGGCTCGGAAGTGAGAATGGAAACTTGCCTGGATTTGTCGTATTGGGCGAGCAAGGCCAACCGGTCAATGGCCCTTCGAACTGGAGTAATCGTTTCCTGCCGGGGATTTATCAGGGTTGCCAAGTCGCGTTACCCCAAAACTACAATCCCCGCGAAGTTATTCCATTTCTGCAAAACGCGGAGTTATCACCGGTTACGCAACGCCGTGAACTCGACCTGATTCAACGTCTGAACGCCATGCATACGGAACGGCGAGGTGCCGAGAATGCGATGAATGCCCGAATTCAATCGCTCGAAATGGCTTTTCAGATGGAGAACTCCGCAGCGGACGCATTCGATACCAGCCAAGAAACCGCGTCGACAATGGCGGAGTATGGTTTGACCGGCACGGAATCGGAACTGGTGGCCACGGGTGTCGCGGGTGGATTCAAACGCTCCACCTATGGCAGGAACTGTCTGCTCGCCCGCCGGCTTGTGGAACGAGGAGTTCGCGTTGTGCAGATTTACTGTGGTAAGAGCCAGCCGTGGGACCATCACAGCAGAAATACGGAATCCCACCTCAATCACGCCCGGGTTGTGGATCGTCCGATCGCGGCGTTGCTTGGAGACCTCAAACAACGAGGCTTGCTGGCAGACACGCTGGTGTTATGGGGCGGTGAATTCGGGCGAACACCGACTTCACAAAAGAAAGATGGACGTGACCATAACCATCACGGATTCACGGTCTGGCTGGCCGGCGGCGGCGTGAAAGGGGGCCTGACCTATGGAGCCACGGACGAGTTCGGCTTCAAGGCTGTAGAGAATCCCGTGCATGTGCATGACCTGCACGCAACAATGCTCCATCTGATGGGTTTGGATCATGAAAAACTGACCTACCGCTACAGTGGCCGTGATTTTCGTCTGACAGATGTTCACGGCCGTATCGTGCAGGAAATCATCGCGTGAGAACCGAAAAAATGATGAAAATAACGTTCGTTTCTTCGGCTTGTCTGCTCGCGATTGGGTGCGTCAACACGCTCAGGGCAGGCGAATTAGACGTCGGCAAGATCGAGTTTTTTGAAGCCAAGGTTCGGCCTCTTCTGATCAGCCATTGCTACGAATGCCACAGTCAGGAGGCGGCCAACGCGGGAAAATTGAAGGGCGCACTGCGGCTCGACACCCGGTCTGGTGTTGAGGAAGGCGGTGAGTCCGGTGCGGTCATTCGGCCGGGAAGTCCGGAGGAAAGTCCGCTCATCAAGTCGGTTCGCTATACCGATGAGAATTTGCGTATGCCACCGAAGGAACGCCTGTCCGCCGAACAAGTGGCAATTTTGGAAACGTGGGTGGCCATGGGCGCGCCTGATCCGCGTGACAGAACGGCATCCACTCGCGTCACGGGCAAACCGGGAGTCGACTTCGATGCCGGTCGTCAACAATGGGCATTTCAACCTCCTAGCAAGCGGGTGATGCCCCATGTTGACGACAGCCGTTGGCCCAAAAAACCACTCGATTTTTTTGTGCTGGCCGCTCTGGATCAACGGATACTGAGTCCGGTTCGGACGGCGACCAGACACGAGTTGATTCGTCGGGCGACGTTCGACCTGATCGGCCTGCCGCCCACACCGGAAGAGTGTGCCGCGTTTGAGTCTGACACAGAACCGGGTGCGTACGAGACGGTAATTGATCGGCTGCTGCAGTCGCCTCACTATGGGGAACGTTGGGGGCGTTACTGGTTGGATGTGGCACGCTACGCTGACGACCAAGGAAATTCATTCCTCACGCCGACACCGGCGGCTTATCTGTATCGTGACTGGGTTGTGAAGGCTTTGAATGAAGATCTGCCTTATACGGAATTTGTGCGTTTGCAGATTGCCGGTGATCAAGTACCCGATCTGGCGACAGACTATGTGGCCCGGCTGGCCGGACTCGGCTTTCAATCGCTCGGTCCGCAATTCCGTAAAGGTGCCGCCGGAGAAGCCAAAGCCAAGGCCGATGAATTGGAGGACAGAGTCGACACTTTGTCGCGTGGAATTATGGGGCTGACCATCTCTTGTGCCCGGTGCCACGACCACAAGTTCGATCCGATTCCGACGCGTGATTATTACTCGTTGGCGGCCGCCTACAATGGTGCCGAGTGGCCCGAGCGGATGCTGGCGGCTCCGCCGATTGTCGAGGCTCACAAAAACTGGCGTGAGCAGGTTGAACAACAGAAGTCGACTCTGAAGAAATGGAAGGATGATCACGGGAGACAACTCGGCCGTCAGGCCTTGGAAAAAGTGGATGCCTATGTACTCGCCTCTTGGAAGATGCTTGTGCTGCGAAGCCAGAAACTGCCCTTGGACGAGGTGGCTTTCGCACGCCAAGAGGGTTTGGAAATTTACTTCTTGAACCGTTGGATCAAGGTCCTGGAAGAGTCGGGTCCGGAGCCGATTCTGCAGAGTCTTCGCGAGGTGGCAACGCAGGCAAAAGAATCCGCGACAGTGATCACATCCGACACGATGCGGCAGCAGTCAGAAGGTCTCCAGAGTTCGGTGTTGACCGCGTTGGACGGCCTCCGAGCCACCGAGCAACCGCTCGCCGACTCGTCACAAAAGCCGCCTCCCCTGCCCCCCGATCAGGAGCGATTACTCACGGTCCTCTGGAAGGGCGACAAGGCCCCCTTTTTCGTTGCCGAGAACGACCTCGTTGGTTTGTTGACGGAATTGGAGAAACAGCAACTCGCCGAACGTCAGGCTCCATACGAATCCCTGATCAAGACTCCGCCACCGGCGGGACCGCTGATGCCGAGCATTCTCGGAGGTGGCCAAGCCATGCGGGTTTTCGTCCGAGGAAATCCTGAAAACCTCGGAGAACCCGCACCGCCAGGATTTCCGCGCATCTTCCGTCAGCCGCCTGACGCCACGGATGGAAAAACATTTTCGCGACTCGATCTAGCCAACGCGATCATCGATCCCCAAAATCCGCTGACGGCACGCGTCTTCGTCAATCGCGTCTGGCATTATCATTTTGGTCGGGGAATCGTGTCGACACTGAGCAATTTTGGAAAACTTGGTAGCCCGCCGACACATCCGGATCTGTTAGATCACTTGGCCGTGCAATTCATGGAGGCTGGCTGGTCGATCAAATGGTTGCATCGCGAAATCATGCTGTCCGCGACCTATCAATTGAGCAGCGCCCAGCAGTCGGACAATATGGCCCGCGATCCCGACAATGAATATTTCTGGCGTATGACTCCACGGCGTCTCGATATCGAGGCCTGTCGTGATGCGCTGCTCAGTGTCGCTGGTAGGCTCGACCCGCAGGTGGGCGGCCCGTCGATCGATCAGACAACGCCCGGTCTCAAAGAGGTTGAAGGATTCGAGTTTTTCAGTCGACTCAACGGGTTTGAAGCGGACAATCCGGCTGGCCGTCGTCGGACTCTTTACACCATAATCAGTCGATACGCTCCCAATGCCACGCTGACTCTGTTCGATTTCCCGGAACCGAACGTGACGAGCGACCAACGCCATCTGACCACCGTACCACAGCAGCAGTTGTTTGTTCTCAACAGCCCGTTCATGCTCGAGATGAGTCGTCAGTTCGCGCGACGCCTCGACATGGCGGCCTCCAATGATCGAGACCGTCTTGAACTGGGCTGGCAGCTAGCGTACGGGCGACCGCCAACTGAGCAGGAGATCGCGGTGGCGATTGAATTCCTGCAGACTCCGGTGGAGCCCGTGGCGGCGGATCACTTGAGTCGTTGGGAGCAATTATCGCACTCATTGCTTGCCAGCAACGAATTTGTTTTCCTGCCATGACTGCCCTATGAACAACCCAGAAACCCCGAAGACCTCGGACCCGCATTTTCAGAGGTTGATTCGATGTCTCGATCAAGAGGCAGAGGCGGAGACCCGTGCCGTGCTCAGGCGGTCTCGTTTGGCGACGGGGACAACGGCCGAGCGGAGTGGTGACAGTCTATTGGGGTTGACGATTCGCGGTGAGGAAACGGGATTCGGTGGGCGAGTGATTGTGACGCTTGCCAAGCGAGATCAGCGTCTCGTCCTTCCTTGGACACGACTAAATCCCGGGACTCCCGTTGTGCTTTCTGAAGAACGGGCCCAAGGCGATGACGCGTGGCGCGGTGTCGTCACGAATCGAGATCGAGAAACGATCATCGTTGCGTTGGAAGAATCTCCGGAATCGAAAGCGGATCGGCCAACGTATCGGCTCGACCTTTCCTCCGATGAGATCGCGCGACAACGTCAGCGTGAGGCCCTTCGTCGCGCGGAGGCGGCTGATCGGGGCCGACTCGCTCAGCTCAAACGCAGTCTCTTGGGAACAGTCGCTCCGACGTTTCAGCCACCGTCAGACCTCCGTTTTGGATCGGGCTTGGATGATTCGCAACGGGAGGCGATCCGCCATGCGTTGGCGGCGGACGATGTCGCCGTTATCCATGGTCCTCCAGGAACTGGCAAAACGACCGCAGTTGTCGAGTTGATTCGCCAAGCGATCAGACGCGGTGAGCGAGTCCTTGCCTGTGCTCCGAGTAATCTTGCCGTCGATAATATCCTCGAACGGTTGCTGGCTGCGGGTGAACGACCGATTCGCATCGGGCATCCCGCGCGCGTCCTTCCCGAACTGCGTGAGCAAACGCTTGATGTTCAGGTCGAATCGCATCCCGACCTAAAACTGGCTGCGGAATGGACGAAGGAGGCCTGGTCGTTGCGGCGGCAGGCCAACAAAGTCACGCGTGCCGCTCCGGCTCCCGGTGTACGACGCGACCTGAGGGCGGAGGCCAAGAGACTGCTGGCCGATGCCCGGCTGATGGAACTGAGATTGGTCAAGCATCTTCTCGAATCGTCGCCCGTCGTCTGTGCAACTCTCACAGGGCTGAACCCCGATCTGCTTGGTGACCTCGAGTTCGATCTGGTGGTCATCGACGAAGCGGCTCAAACGACAGAGCCGCCCTGTTGGATTCCCCTGTTGCGGAGCCGACGTCTCGTGCTGGCGGGCGACCACTGTCAATTGCCGGCCGTCATTGTCTCTAACGAAGCCCGTCGTGACGGGTTTCACATCAGTTTAATGGAACGCTTGATCGGGTTGTACGGTGATTCCATCGTCCGCCGGCTGACGACTCAGTATCGAATGCACCAACAGATCATGCAGTTCTCATCCGATGAGTTTTACGAATCGTCACTCGTCGCGGCGGAGTCCGTACGAACGCACCTGCTCTGTGATTGGCCTCATGTCGTGGTGAGTCGACTGACACAAACAGCAGTCCGATTTTACGACACGGCTGGATCCGGCTGCGATGAGCGAGCGGAGTCCGAAGGGTCGAGCCGAGAAAATCTTGGCGAAGCGACATTGATCGCGCGACAAGTTCTCGACTTGAAAAGCTCGGGAGTCGCTCCCCGCGAGATCGGCGTGATTACGCCATATGCGGCCCAAGCGAGACTCCTTCGAGAACTGATTAGCGATCTCGCCATCGAAATCGACACGGTCGATGGTTTTCAGGGCCGAGAAAAAGAAGTGATCGTGATTTCGTTCGTTCGCTCAAACACAACGGCCGAGTTAGGCTTTCTCACGGATACACGCCGTACCAACGTTGCTCTGACCCGAGCCCGCCGTAAACTCATCGTTTTTGGTGACAGCAGCACACTTGCCAATCACGAATTTTATTGTCGACTGCTCGACTATTGGGAACGACTGGACGTGTACGGGACGGTGTTTGAACTCAGCGACTCCTGAGCCAAACAGATCGCGGTTCGTGTGTACGTCTGCAGCGTTGAAATGAAATGTGTCACAATAGCGTTTGACGCTGTGACCGATGAGCGATCGCATCAACGGGGATTCAGAGGACGACGGGTGTCCTCTGCGAACCGGATTCAGTCGGCGCCGAAAACGGTTTCAGTTCGGCATGATTCGCGGACCCGCCGCCGAGCGGACGGGGCTCCACAACGGGCGTCCGATGCGGAACGTCTGCGATGCGGTGTCGCGGCGAAGGCGTTAAAATGAAGACGCTCCGATTTAGCAAGATACTTCCACAACGTCGGTTGAGGCTGTGACACACCCGGCGACAGCGGATTGCCGATGGCTCCGTCAGGAGACGAGTTTCGCGTTGCCCAAAGTGAACACTGTTGATAGGAATAAGATGATGTTTCCCCCTCGTGCCTGGATCGTCTCGTGGCTCACGTTCTCCGTGTTGTTGGCGTTGTCGGCCGCAGCGGCGGAGTCCGTTCCGGACAAGGCGTCGCCCTTACTGTTCCCGTTTACGGCGACTCAGGCGCAGGCGGGACAACAGGCGTGGGCGAAGTCGTTCGGAAAGCCGGTGGTGGATAAAAACACATTGGGAATGGAGTTCGTCTTGATTCCGCCGGGGACGTTCACGATGGGAAGCCCGGCGGCGGAGAAGGATCGGCGGGATGACGAAACACAGGTGCAGGTGACGTTGACGGAGGCGATCTGGTTGTCGAAAACAGAGGTGACGCAGGGCCAGTGGACACAGGTGATGGGAACGATCCCGTGGACGGGCGCAGGGGGAATTAAGGACTATGCCAAAGAAGGCCCCGACTACGCGGCGTGTTACTTGAGTTGGAATGCGGCACAGGAGTTCCTCAAGACGTTGAGTCAGAGGGACGGGAGTACGTATCGATTGCCCACGGAAGCGGAGTGGGAATGGAGTTGCCGCGCGGGAACGTCAAGCCCTTGGAGTTTCGGAGAGAAAGACGGGGACTTGAGCCAATACGGATGGTACGGCGGCGTCTTTGGCGAGGGCAATGCACAGCCTGAGCAGTACCCGCATCCGGTAAGTCAGAAGTTGGCGAATCCGTTTGGACTGGACGACATGCACGGGAACGTCTTGGAGTGGTGCGAAGATGTTTATGTTGCCAAGCGATTGGGAGGCACCAATCCCCACGTGACGACCGGTAGCAACTTCCACGTCCTTCGAGGCGGCTCATGGAACTACCCTCCTCGGAACTCCCGCACCTCTCAACGCAGCAAGAACTTACCCGACGCCCGGAGTTACAACGGTGGTTTTCGTGTTGTGAGGACTCAATAACCATTTATGGCGGGCGTCCAGCGGGTACGCGTCAACTCTGGAGGCCTGATTTCAAGCGGCACGGCAGACCGGCGTCGTGGTTGAGTGGGAACGTGCTTCCTGTGTCAGCCGCCGAACACTTTCGTGCAGAATGATTCGGTGTGGCCGTGATCGTAAGGAGAAACGTCCACAGGAACGGCTGTTCATTGTGAAAACCCGTCAAACCGCACCGACCAAAGCACAATCACAGCGTCGGATTGGCGGGTCAGAGACGCATCACGAACGTGTTCGATGCCATGCGTCGATGAGTGGGCCACGGACGATGGACTATTCACCCAAGTAGGCATCTTTCACGCGTTGGTCGTTCAGGAGCGATGTAGCCGAATCGCTCATCGTGATCGTGCCCGTTTCCATGACGTAGCCACGGTGAGCCAGTTTCAGAGCCAGGCGGGCATTTTGCTCGACGATCAGAACAGACATTCCCTCTTCCGCGTTGAGTTTGCGGATCACGTCGAAGATTTTCAGCACGATCAATGGAGCGAGGCCGAGCGATGGTTCGTCGAGCAACAGCAGTTTAGGGCGGCCCAGCAGAGCACGGGCAACGGCGAGCATCTGTTGCTCGCCGCCGGACAGTGTTCCCCCGAGTTGGTCTTTGCGTTCGCGCAGGATCGGGAACAGTTCGTAGGAGTGATTGATGTCTTGGCGAATCCCCGCCCTATCGTTGCGCGTGTAGGCTCCGAGTTCGAGATTCTCCAGCACCGTCAGTCGCGGAAAAATCTTGCGGCCTTCCGGGGACTGACAGAGACCAAGCCGAACGATCTCGTGCGGCGGCAGGTTCTGAATGTCACGACCCGCCCACACGATCCGGCCAGCGCGGGCGTGGACAGCCCCCGAGATCGTCATCAGTGTCGTCGTCTTCCCCGCGCCATTGGCTCCGATCATCGTGACGATCTCTCCCTCGTTGACAGCGAGTGAGATGTCTTTCAGAACCTCAATCGGTCCGTAGCCCGCATGCAAGTGTTCCACGGTCAGCAACTGTGCCAAGATCTGTGACTCCTTAAGGCGACCGCACGTGGTTGGTGGGGATTCCCCATTCCAGAACTTCAGCTCACGTCTTCCTTGCCGAGATACGCTTCGATGACGCGTGGGTTGGCCCGGATCTCGGCAGGAGTTCCCTCGGCAATTTTTTGGCCGTAATCGAGGACAGCGATTCGGTCGGAGATGTCCATCACCAGCTTCATGTGATGTTCGATCAGCAGCACCGTCGTACCCGTATCACGAATGAGGCGAATCAGGTGCATCAGTTCGAGCGACTCGGTCGGATTCATGCCGGCCGCGGGTTCGTCGAGCAGCAGCAGCAGCGGCTTCGATGCCAAGGCCCGAGCGATTTCGAGCCGTCTCTGTTCACCATAAGGGAGGTTTTTCGCGAGATGGTTTTGTTGAGATGTCAGGCTGATGAAGTCGAGCAATTTGAGGGCCCGCTGACGCTGCTGAGTCTCTTGATGGCGTTGGGCCGGGGAACGGAACAACATGCCGAACATGTGGGGTGAAAAACTGCGGTCCATCCCGACAAGGACGTTTTCTAGAACAGTCATGTTGTGAAACAGGCGGATGTTCTGAAACGTGCGGGCGATCCCGGCAAACGCGATCACATCGGGTGTGAGACGCGATCGCTGCCAAGTCG
>Ga0315284_10000254_pt1 | contig 73357 bp, 100 predicted proteins | sample YL17G09_16_MG_FD_203696 | JGI IMG/M metagenome (GOLD analysis project Ga0315284, IMG submission 203696) | Sediment microbial communities from Yellowstone Lake, YNP, Wyoming, USA - YL17G09_16 | ecosystem: Environmental > Aquatic > Freshwater > Lake > Sediment | place: USA: Wyoming | collected...
GATGAGGGGGGTAAGAAAGGTAAAAAGGGTAAGAAGGGTGATGATAGTGGTGAGCCGGGTGATGACGAGGGGGATGATTCAGGGGATGATGCGGGTGGTAAAAAAGGCAAAAAGGGGGATGATTCGGGGGACGATAGCGGGGATTCGGGTGATGACAGTGGCGATGACAAGGGTGCAAAGGGAGAGCCTGGTAAGAAGGGTAAAAAAGGTGAAAAGTCTGGTGAAAAACCAGCAGATGATAGATCCGATATTGAGAAGGGATTTGATGATGTTTTAGCTGATGCAGAGAAGACAGACAAAGAGAATGAAAAGCAGGATAAAGAGGACAAGGATAATGGTGTTATTTCTAATATTGACCCTTATGACTCTGTGAATGGTGAGGTTAAGCCTGGACTTTCCAAGATGGATGCTGCACTTGACAAACTTCTTGGAGACGCTGTTAATAAAACCGCAAGGGATCTAAAGTCTCTTGTTGGAAAAGACTTTGCTGGTGATGACCCGGATCTTCAGGCAGCTATTGATGCTGAATTTGGTAAAGGTGTACTTGATATTTCCAAGATTTCCGCTGTTAAGAGTTTGGGGTCTGCTCGTAGATGGCGTACAATAATGCAGAAGATTATGGCAAATATACTTGGGGTTGGTGAAGGCCGTGATCCTAATGCTCCATCAAGACGAATCGAAGGATGGACAGGTAGAGACATTGAGGTTCCTGCTATTGATAGTATTCTTATTATGTGTGATAGGTCACAGTCTTTTGAGTCAATGCAGAAATACAAGCCTGCACTGATGGCTCTTAAAGATTTCTTTGACACTTATCGGGATATTTTGGGTAATACTGTTGTTCATGTAATGTATTGGGGGAGTCCTAAAACTAACCAATATGTTAGATATGCCAGCTTTAATTCAAGTCATCTAAAGGCTATGTTAGGTAATTCCTTTAAGGGCCAACTTACATATTTTTCACATAATTTTATGGATGCAATTGCAAAGTGTCATAATCCTGATATGATTATTCAGCTTACTGACGGAGAATTTTCGGATGTGGTTGAGAGTAAAATTCACCCTAAGTTTCCTGCTGTTTGGACATCCCGAATAAAGCAAAGAACTGTTTGGGTTGTTCCAAAGACGAATATGACCGGAATCCAGATAATTCTTAGTATTGATCCATTAGCAAAACATCGGCTTGTCATATATCCGATAGGTGACGTTGCACCGTGATAAACTATTAGTAATGAGGGATGGTAAATGGAAAACGAAAATATCCTGATAGATGATTATTACCCTGAGACAGACTCTCAATCTTTTGAGTTAGTTACTGAGAAGGAGAGTCTTCGTCCCGGTGTGATTATGAAGGTTCGTGGTCCTATTGGTATCACGGAGACTGAAAACAGGAATGGTCGTGTTTATACTAACGAGTTTTGGGATAAGGTGTTAGGTCGTGATGACATTCAGGAAGCCATAAGGGAGCGTGCATTAGTTGGTGCTGCTGACCATCCTACAGATAAGTTTGTTCCTCCATTGTCTACTGTTTCTCATGTAATGACAAAGGCATGGGTGGAGAAGGATAAGAAGGCATTGATGGCTGAGTCGGAGGTTCTTGATACTCCGATGGGTAGAATTGTTTCCACTTTATTCAAGGCAAATGTGAAGTTAGGTGCATCTACCCGTGGTGGTGGTAATACAATTGCAAAAGAAGGTAAGAATTTTGTTTCAGAGAAGGGGTATAAGTGGGGTGGGTTTGACTTTGTTTTCGAGCCATCTGCTCAAAACGCATATCCCAAGCCGGTTCGTGAGCAGATAGAGAAGATTATCTGTGAGTCTTCCCCTGATTCTTTTCAGGAAGATCCTGCATATTTCAAGGGTATTTTAGAGAAACTTGGATGTAACAGTAATTTAATTTTGGAGAGGGTTAAGCAGCCGAAGACTACTTTGAATGAGGATTCTGATAAGAAAACAACGTCTTCTGACAAAGATAAACTTGTAGTTGAGGAATTGAAGAAGGAGGTTGAAGTTCTTAGAAAGAATGTGAAATCTCTTAGGGAGTCTTTGATTTCCAAGGATTCTATGTTACGTGAGTCTGTTTTTCAGGTTAAAGAGTTAAAAGAGAAAATATCGGTTTTGGTTGAGTCTGTTGATGTTTCTGTGGGTGTTTCTGTTGACGATTCTAAGGAACCTGAGTCTTCTCAAAAGGAAATGCAGGGTCTTGAGAATTTGTATGATACCGTCAAACTTGAAAATGATATTCTTTTGGCTAACTACCAAGAGGCTATCAATCTTGCCAAAGCGAAGAAATCGCAAGTGGTAATTGAATCTCATGTTGACAAGGTATCAGAAGAGAAATTTCAGGATCTCTATGCAAAACTTCTACAATATGGAAGAAAAGTTTCCTCTTTGACGGAATCAGGCGATCTTCTCAGTAAGAAGATTGATGAACTGAAGAAAAGTAACGAAGCTCTTAGGGTTGAGAGACGAAAACTCATCTCTGAAAAGGCTTCTTTGTATTCTAGGCTTAACTTGGTTATTCAAGAGACTGAGGAGTCAGCAGACGAGGAAGAGCTTCTTCTTGACGAAGAGGAAAATAAGATTCAAGAAGTTGTTCCCCAAGTTGAATCAAAGCCTCTTGTGCAGAAGGCAGTAAGACCACGACTTTTTGAAAATTCTTTGGATTCAGTTGTTGGTGGTCTTCGGGTTATGAGTGAGGGTTTGGAATCAGCTAAAAGAACGTCTCAGGCTGATGCTGTTTGTGATCTTATCCGAAAAATCTAACCGGGGAGTTGTATCATGGCGAAGGCTCTGAATGAAGTTGCTCTTAACGAAGCGAAGGACGCTCTTTTTGGTATGGCTGACTATGCTATGTCAAAGTGGTCAGACATCCTTGAGGGTGTGAAGCGTGGTAAGCCGGAAGTTAGTGAGTTGACGCTTGCTACTACGGCTATCTGCTTGGAAAACACTGATCGTTTCTTCAAGCGTATGGACGAGACAACGGCGGCAGTGAATGTTGGTTCTTTCATCAAGCACGGGTTTGAATTGATTGCGGCTGTTCTTCCTTCACTGATTGCGAATGAGATTGTTTCCGTGCAGCCGATGACCCGCCGACAGGGAGAAATCTTCTTCCTTGAATTCCTGTATGGTACGACTCGTGGTGATATTGCTGCCGGTACGAAGATGTTTGCTTACGATGTGGCAGGTTCGGCACAGGCCGGTGCTGGTATCAGCTACACCCATGAAAAAGAGATTGTGCAGACTCTTTCTACTGGTGATGGTGCCCATGTTCATTATGGTGGGGCGGGTGTTGCGATTGCTCCTCTGAATGCTCATCCTCTTGTTGCTGGTACTCTTGTCATAACCGCTAAGAAGGGCGGCGGTGTTGTTATGACAGTGCATGATGATGGTACTGGTAATCTGATTGGTGATATTGGCGCACCGTCAAGTGTTGTTCTGACTACTGGTGTTGTGGATGTTACTTTTGCGAATAACGTAGCTGTTGGTGAAGTGGTTTCAGCGGTGTACGATAATAACTTTGAGACAAACTCAGAGCTTATTCCTGAAGTTGACATTTCCATTACGTCAATTCCCGTAACTGCTGAAAACCAGAAGTGCCGTGCTCGGTATACTCTGGATGCGGCGTGGGATGTGGAGCAGGCGTTTGGTCGTTCGGTTGACACCGAACTGAAGGCTTCACTTGCTGCGGAAGTTCGTCAGGAGACAGACGGACGTATTCTGAGTGAGCTTATGGCCGGTGGTACTGCTACGGGTTATACCTTCAACCGTACCCCTGATACGGGAGTTCCTTGGAGTGAGCACAAGTGGGCGTTCTATGATAAGAGCGTTCTGCCTACGTCGAATGCGATCTTCCAAGCGACTCGTCGTGCGGTTGGTAACTTTATGGCAGTTGGTACGGACGTGTCTTCGGTGGTCGAGGCTCTTGCTCCTCTGTTTAAGAGGGAAGGTACGATTCAGCCGGGACCGCATTATCTTGGTACTCTTGGTGATTTCCGTGTTTACAAGAACCCGTATTACAATTCCCTGAAATATTTGCTCGGTTACAAGGGCAATATGTTCTTGGAGGCTGGATACGTGTGGGCACCGTACCTCCCGTTGTACACTACCCGTACCATCGTTCTTGATGATATGGTTGGTCGGTTCGGTATGGTGCAGAGTTACGGGCGTAAGTTCGTGAACTCGAAGTTCTTCGCTCCTGTCACTATTTCGTAGTGGGGGAGATTGAAACGTCTATTGGTTTACTTAGGGGAAGGTGCGGGGGATCTCCCCGCACTTTTTCTTTTGACACTCTAAGAAAGGTAAAATTATGTATCTCGTGACTCACACTGGTAAGAATTCTTTGGTTATCATGGTCAACAAAAAGGAAGTTTATTTTAAGCCATTTCTTCCTGTTGAGATTGATACCATTTCAAAATCAGAGATGGAACTTCTCAAAAACATTCCAATGTTGATTGAGGAGTTTAGTATTGATTCTCCAGTAGTTGAGTTACCTGTAGTTGGTGGTGAGAGTTTGTCAGCAGGAGTTTCAGAAAATATTTCTATGATAGATTCTGTTCCTATGTCTGACTCTTCATCAATTACAGCAGTAGAGTCTGCCCCTGTGAAACCAGAGAAAGAAAAGAGTGCAAAGATACCTAACGATCTTAGGTCATTTGGTCGAAAGAGAAAGAGTGATTTGTGACTGAAGCAGATGCAGTAACGTGGATTAAGCACACTCTTACGGGTGATAATGTAGTTGACTTAGAGGTAGAAGATACCGCTATCACTACATTTATTCGTGAGGCTGTGCGTCGTGTTACACCTTGGTATCACGAGCCGAGAGTGTACGAGACTATCCCTGTTATTGGAACCAGTAAAACAGATGCAGCAGGAAACAGTGTTTTCTTTCTGAAATCCGCTTTATCAAAACCAGTAGATACAATACATGATATTTACAACACACAACAAGAGTCTGCTGGTGCTGCTGATATAGATTCAAATCTTTATGGTTTACAGAGTAGGATGGTGTATACAGCGGACATTGCTCATGCTGCATATTATCAAGGGTTTCAGAGTCAATTAAGTACGTTTGTTGGAAATAAGATCCGGTGGGTAGACCTAAAAGATCGTGTTCTTGTTTCCGGGTATTTTTATGAAAATAGAGTAACTGTTTTCTATTCTCCAAAAGTGAATGTGATTGATGATATGAGTTGGGATAAGGCAATTACTTGGGTATTGGATTTCTCTCTTGCAAAGTCGATGGAAGCAGCCGCGAGGATTCGTGGTAAGTTCAAGGGTGGGGATATTAACATGGAGACAGATGCGGATGAGATGATAGGTACTGTTCAGACTATGCTTTCTGACCTTATGGACCAGTTAGGGACTTTGCAGCTTGTGGAATCGTTGTGAGGTAGGTGATGCCAATTATCAATCCCGATACTCATTATGATTTTACCACACAACTCGCTAAGAAAGAGACTCAGGATCTAATTGCTTATAAGAGGATGGCTCTTGAGAAGTATAAAAGAAGGTTTCCAGAAGTAAAGTATCTTTCATTTCTTTTGCCTCAACAAGCAGCATCCGGTGGGATAACAACAGATACTACAAAGTCTATTGTTGATGATTTGTGGGGTGAGACAGTTCCGGTAGAGTTAGCAGGGAGTTTTGAGCAACCCCATGCTAATCCTGCAATAGATTCTACTAAATATGATAAGTTTGCTTCTCCTTGTGATGTGAATGTAAATCTTGTTTGGGAGAAGTCAGAGAAGAATCTTGTAAAGCAGGGAATTGATGATGTACATGCTCCAAGATTTGTGTTTTTGAATTATCAGTTTGAGATGTACCGATTGAAGATAAAGCCACAAGATAGGTTTGTCTGGAGAGACAATATTTACGAGGTAGAGACTTATGAGTTGACAGGGCGTTGGTTTAACACAGATTATTTCCTTTATTCTTCTGTAACAGCGAAATCCAAACAACCCGGCTCATAGCGATTTCAAGATATACTTTGAAGGAACGGTTGTAGATATTTCACAGGAGCTTTTATGCGATTCTCTCAGAAAGACATGTTTAATGCTGTAAACGAAGTATCACCTACACAGGTGTACGAGTTTGTGAAGGACAAGTTGGGATTTGTAAGGAATTGGACGGGCAATATTGATGACCATAAGGACATGATTGAAAAAGCCTTTGGGATGTACTACAATGCTGGTCTTCCTGACCGGGATTTGGTTAGTGAGAAAATTGCAAAGAAAGATTACTCTGGTGCTGCCAATTTGATGTTGAGTATGGCCGGTGGTGGTAATGTTGATTTCCATGACTTCAATCAGGCGACAGGATACAAGTCAAAGGGGTATGACATGTTAGAAGCAAGGGCAGAGCATAAGATTGATAAGACCTCTTTGATCCGTTATGCTACTGAGCAGGGTAAGAGGGTGTTTGGGAATAATCTTTCGTATGAAAAGGTCGAGAGCATGGTTCGTCGTGCTGTTGACCTGACGCGGGAGCAGTCTGGTGATACCAATACGGCACTTGGTATTCTTCGTCGTTTTCTGTCACCTATGTCTGAGAGTGTTGTAAGGGAGTCCAGTATTGATGATTTGATTGATCGTGAGATAGCTCCTGAGTTTGGTCTTGAGAGTGTTGAGGAGTTTGAGGATATTGACTTTGATGATCTTGAGGAAGCGGCAAAAGGCAAGGGTTCCGCGAAGGCAATTTTGCAAAAGGCAGTGAAGAAGGCAGAAAAAGAATACAACGTAGACGAGCCTGAAGCAAAGTCGATGATCTTTGGACGGCTCCGTAAACTTCGTAGTAAGCCCAAGGGAAAGAGGAAGGCTAAGAAGGATGAGCAGACAGTTGGGGAGTCTGCATACAACGACACGTCTGTTTCGGCTGGTGGTGCTGCTGCCGGGTCGTTCCCGCACGAGCCGACAATTTCAAAAAAGAATCCGATAGACCATAAGGACGATTACTTGCCTAAGAAGAACAAGAAAAAGGATGCGATGGCTGGTGAGGATGAGGGAGATGAGGACACGGTAGCTGAGGGCTGGAATGATACCTCTGTTTCGGCTGGTGGTGCAGCATCGGGTTCGTTCCCGCACGAGCCAACAATTTCAAAAAAGAATCCTATTGACCATCACGATGACTACCTTCCGGCTGATAAGCTCTTCTTCAAGGACATTGAGAAGGGCGATCAGGGGGATGTTAAGGATCTGCTTCAGGGTAAGGCCAGCAAGAAGACTGTGGAAAGTTTTTTGAATTCTGAGATTTCCTACGAGGAACTGACACAGGCAATTGAGGATGATGAGGTTGTTGAGGAGTTAGATGAGATTGTTTATCCTATTGATGAGAAGGAGCATGTTGATCCTGCTTTTTCTGCAAGAAGTAAGATGTATCCCGGCGCAAAGAAGACCAAGAAAAATGAGCAGTACATCGAAGAAGGCTCTGCTGGTATTCAGCGTTTTGGTGTTGCAACTGGTGATACTATTAGTTATGGTGGTGAGGAGCTTCAGGTTGCAGCATTTCAGTATACCGATCCTACTAAGGGGATGTTCCTTGGTTTAGGTGATGGTGCTTATCCGTCAGACTATGATGTTCCTAATGGGGCGTGGATTGCTTACGTGTATAGCAAGACTGACGGGGTGAATATTTGGGCATGGGGAGACAACTCGGAAGAGGCAGTGGACGAGCTTCTGAGTGTGTTCTGATAATTATGGCAACGAAGTTAGTTAGGACCAATAAGAAAGGAATCCCCTCTTGAAAAGGAGGGGATTTTTAATTTATGGAGTTTATTATAGATAATCAGGTTGTTTTAATAGATGATGAAGATTGGACTTTAGTTCAGGGGTATAATTGGCATATAAGTAGAAAAGGATATGTTGTGGCTAAGATAGGACCAGCAAGTAGAAGAAGGGATGTCTTTTTACATCGTCTTGTGTTGAGATTTTCTTTTGGTGATCATGTTCTTGTTGATCATATTCATCACATTCTTACAGACTGCCGTAAGTCTGAGCTTCGTACTGTAAACTATTCTCAAAATTCAATGAATCATAAGGTTTTAGAGAGAAGTTCTTCCAGACATTCTGGAGTATGCTTTGACCGTAGTAGAAGTAGGTGGAAGGCTTATATAGGGGTTAGTAGAAGAAGGGTTTATCTAGGTAATTTTAACACTAAAGAAGATTCTATCAGAGCAAGAAATTTAGCAGAGAAGCTGTATTTTGGAGAATATGCTTACATTGAGCAAGGTGTATCTTGTATAAAAATATAAAGACGAGACAGAAGGCAGTAAAATGGGGGGTTCAAGTCCCTTTATATTATTTTGGGATGGTTCCTGATATTATTAAGGCAACAGGTGAGGCTTTTGTAAAGTCTCTTGCAGCGGATAGTGCAAAGCAGATAAAGAGAAATATAATTCGTCAGACTTACAATCATAAACCTCTTAATCTTAACTATAAGCACTGGAAAAAGAAAAAAGGCTATGATACCCGTATTTTGATACGGACACGGTTTTTCTTAGATAATATTGGGTCATTCAAAGAACATGAAAAGAATGCTATTGTTTATAGGGTTGGGGTAAAGGATCTTCAGTATCCCAACAAGAAGAAGTTGCAGACAATAGCACGGTACTTGGAGTATGGTACATCAAAGATGCCAGCACGTCCTGTTTTTAGACCTATGAGTAGAGAGATAAGCGCACATATTCATTCTCATGTACTAAGACTTGTCAACTCCCTAAACATTAACCTGAAAAAGAAGCTGCCTTACGTGAGTATAGATCAGTTGCTTTCAAGGGCATTGCGGCAGGGGGATATGGAGGTTGTGCCTCATCGAAGAGTAGTTATACGGGGAATGTTGAAAAGACGGCATATAACATAGGTATTTTGAAGTATGGATTGGATTTTGAGGGCGAAAATAAATCGTGTTCTGGATTGCCGGTCCTTGGATCTGGTTTTTGATTTAGGATTTTCAATTAAATTCAGGCACGACGTATTTTTGAATGATTATGTTGTTGAGGATTCTTTACGGGCAGAGGCGAAGAATTGTTTGATCTTATTGATAGGTGGTCATAGGGTTATTGTTAAGTCTGAAAAGAAGGATGGGATTTACATAGCGAAGGTTTATCTTTATATACCAACGAAAATTTCAGGATGTAATGATGATGTTGGGGATAAGAGATTACAGTGTGTAAACAGGGTAATGTCTGTGTTGTCTTCAAGAGGGTATGATTCTGAGTATCTAAAGAGTATGCTTCCTGATGTTCGCCTGTTTGACAAAAATGAGGTTTAACGGGATATACTTTGTATAAGGAGGTGTATTATGTTTTTTGATCCTAAGATTCTCAAGACCAAGACGTTCTGGACAGGTGTTGTGGCTATTGTTGGGGGTATTGGTATGATTGTGCAGGGGCATACTGTTGAGGGTATTCAGACGTGTATTCTGGGTATTCTCGCTATCACAGGCCGGGATGCTGTTTGCAAGATACTTGGTGATTCCTCTGTGTCTGAGCCGGAGAAGAGGTGATGGATTTGATGTTTCAGAGAATATACGAGGTAAGTTCTAAGGAGAAATCCTCAAAGGAACTGGAGGCAATTGAGTTTGTCAAAGGTTCCTTTGAGGATGCCGGGCATGGAAATTTTGCAAAAGTTTTGAGGGATGTAGCGGCTAATGCTGTTAAGAGGTACGGAAGAACTGGTGAAAACGCGGTTCTTACTACCCTGAAGATGATGCAGGATAATCCTGAAGTCAAGGATAATAAGCCTCTCTCGGATTTTGTTTCATCTATACTTAAAGGTGGGACAAAGGTAAAAGAGCCTAAACCAGAAGAAAAGGTTGAGGAGTCTAAGAGTGTATGGAAGCGTGAAGGAGAAATGCTTACTAATGGTCGTTATGAAATAACAAAGACTCAGCATGGTTGGTATCGTCTTTGGGATATTGAAAAGGCAGATACCATAGAAGAGTTTCAGTCAGAGGCAGAGGCTAAGAGAGTAGCAGATAGGATAGCTGTAAAAGAAAGTTGGGATGAAGGGGTTGTTTTAGAAGGTATACTCGATACTTTGGGCAAAGTAGTTACTGCTCCTATTGCTTTGGGATTTGGAATAGTTGGAGCTATTGCCGGTGGGATTGCCGGGATGATTAAGGCGGGTTCAAAGCTCAATCAGGTATACAAGAAGGGTACTAAGGCGAGGAGAAAGAAGAAGGATTCCAAGGGTCGCCAGAGCGTAAAGGGTAGGGGTAAGAGACGTGCTGAAGTTAAGGGTCGTAAGGTACGTGGGGTGAAGGTAGACCCCAAGAAGAAGAGTCCTAAAGCGGCTGCGACGAAGCTGATTGCAGATAAGGGTGGGGATAAGAAGAAGGCAAAGCAGGCAGCGGTTTACTTGGCTAACGTGAATACGAAGAAGCCAGAATTGAATAAGTTTTGGAAAGAAGTGGCTTCACATATAAAGCCTGCTCCGAAGGTGAATATTCCAAGACCAAAGCCTAAGATAATCAAGATGCGAAAGCATAAGAGAAGGGCAGCAGCAATTTCCAAAAAGAAAAAGAGGGTAGGGTTATGAGCTTGTTTCAAAAAATGTATGAGTCTTCCATTGGTAAAATCAAAGTTCCTGCTGATTTAATGCCTCCTACAAAGTATTTGATTACTGGTGGGAAACTTCCAAGTGAACATCAGGCAAAGTTAGCAAGAGTTTTGGATGTTGTAGTTGGTGATGAGGCTGCTTTACGAATTAAGAAAGGTATAATGACTGAAAAAGACCTTGTGTATCAGGATTTGTGGTACAATGTTAAGACTGAGCATGGTGACGTAATGTTAATTGATAATACTGAGATAGATCATGTGGTTGAAAGAATGCCATAGGAGGTATGGTTATGAAACATGGGATAGCGGTTCTTGCTTTTTGTTTTTCGGTTATGGCTATAACAAGGTTTGATTCTTCAAAGGTGATTATACCCGACACAATTATCACAAAGGTAAGAAATGATTCTTTGAAGTTTGTTATTTATGATACGTTGAAAATCAAGGAAACTCTCAAAGACACAACTTTGATTGTTAGGATTGATACAGTAAAGTCCTCTAGTAAGCCTATTCCTGTTGTGGCACCAGTAATCAAAAAGGTAAAATAATATGAGCCTGCTTCAAGAGATGTATGAGGATATAGTAGAATCAGAAGAGTCAGAAGAGGAAGATTGTTTTATTTCTGATGTGACTCGTGGAGGGTATGATGTTTCTTGTGGTGGTAAACATACGGGGCATTACAAAGAGTTTGATGATGCTTTGAAAGCGGTTAATGTTTGGCAGAAGAAGAACAAGTATTATCCTAATATTTGGATGGTAAGTGACCACGGGAATGAAACTTTGATTGATGCTAAGGGTAAAGAGATACACGAGTCTGAGATTCTGACTAAGTTTTTGAATGATGGTAAGACGGAAGTTCTTGCTAAGATGACTAAGTATGGATTATCTGCCTACAATTATAGTAACCGATCACAGGCTTATAAAAAGGCAGAGGAGATGGGGGATGGTTGGGAGGTTGCTCAGATTGGTAGGCCGTTTTACATCAGGAAGGTAAAGTAGTATGAGTTTGCTTCAAGATATTTACGAAGATGTAGCACAGCCTCAATCTATATTTGATGCTGGTACGGTTGATGTTGAGAAGTTCAAAGAGTCAATTAAGGCACCATATAAGTATGCCTACCTGTCTACTTTGGGTGGTGACGAGCGTGCTTCGATATTACTCAGGGTTTCTTTAGATCCTAAAGATACGTGGAAGTATGATATTATGGAGAATTCTCGTTACATGCATTTTGACATAGGGAGAAACGGTTCTATAGATCAGTTTAAGAAGGCATATACCGTAAAGAAGAAATTCCGAAAGACACGAGTAAAGAGTTTGGATGACGCGGCAAAGAAGATTAACCAATACATAGAAGAAATCAGTAAGGAGAGTGCGGCATGAGTCTACTTCAGGAGATGTACGTCAAAAAAATCATCTTGATGAGTCTCGGTATCCTCCAAAAGCAATGGATTACAACAAGGTAGACGATCCTGATGCTTTTTGGAAATACAATGTTGATGATGCTACAAAGAATAATGCTGTGATGTCTTTAGATAAGGCAGAGCAGATTGGTGATGTGATTATGTGGTTGAATATGATTGCCGGAAATTGGAATGATGGGATAGGTAAGCCGAAGAAGTTGAGAGAGGCCGAGGCAGGAAAGGTTTATTATATCCAATACGGAATTGGGAAAAGTGCTAAATATGTAGTTAATTTCCATGACGGGGTACAGAAACATAAAGATGGCAGTGATTTTTATGATATGAGAATCTTTCACAATAAAAAAGATTTAACAAATTTTGAATTAAGTTTGTTGAAAGATAATTACAAGAAAAAACAAAGTGGAGAGAGATGAGTAGATAGAAGAGTGAGTCTATAAAGTCAGTAATGGCTTCATAATATAGGCGAAAGCCTAACAGATAAGCTCTAAAGAGCTTCGCGTAGTGTTTCCTTTGTGGGTGATAAAGCTCGAAAGAGCTTCGCGTGGTGGTTGCTATGGCGTCTCCTCAAACTTTAGGAAACGAGCTAAGGCGTTATGATTCAATGATCTATGATTGGCTTGATACTCTAAAAGTCAATTATGGAGATATTGCAGGTACGCCGCGTCGAAATTTTGGTATTTTGAGGTGTTATTCAACTCCGCACCGTGCTGTTGCTGAGATGGAACAGATGCTTGTAAGGAAGGGTTGGCTTGATCCTAATAATCCTGGTATTGGTGATGGTACTGATGAGAACGCAGTAGAGACTTGGAAAAGAATACCACTTCCTTTTGTCTCAATATACCGGCAGACACCTACGATTGATGAGACTCGGTTTATTAGAGCAGGAATACGTGCTCTTACATACAGTGCTGACAGAAGATTAGCACGATCTACGAGAACTCCTCTTCCAATAAATATCCCTTATCAACTTGATTTTTGGTATAAGAGGAAGTTCTCAGAAGCGTATATTTGGGAGTGGCTTTTTTCACAGATGGCAGACTATGGAAATGCCCATAATGAGCTTTTTAGGACGGTCACTATAGGTAGTGGGTGGGGAGATAAGATAATACCTCTACGGCTTGAGGGTATGTCTGATAATAGTGATTTAGAACCTTCTGAGTCAAATAGAATACTAAGATGTACTGTGGATATGATGGCAAGGGCATGGTTATTCTTTCCTATCAACTGTGCTCAACCCACACTGGTTTTGTAGTATGAACAAGCTGACAACTAAACTCACTGTCGAAACTGATGATGGGAGACCTGCAAGTTTTCCGTCTTTGGTAGTTGCTCCATTTGGGCAGAAATTTGTTTTCTATACCAAGCAGTTTACATCTGGTAGGACAAGTGACTCCCGTGTGACATTTACTTTACCATTTACGGTGAGTGTAGAGGCTGGTAGTGGTACATTGAATGGTAGTGTTATTACTTGGGGTGCTGTATCTGCCTCTGTTGCACTAGACTCTTTTGACATTGTGTATGTTGATTCAGTAGGTAATGTTGTTATTACAGATACCTGGGATATGACAACTATAGCAGCGTCTATAGTTCTTGCTTTTGTATATGTGGGGCACACTGCAATTACTCGATTAGAGGAGTTTGAAAAGACAGGGCTTTACATATATGCTCAGAAACAGATATTAGTTGGTCCTGTGTGGTATTGGGAAGATAAAGAATATCTTGTAAATACTGGTGATCAGCCAAGAGCGTTTTATGATCAGATAGGTGATAAGATTTATCTTCAATATAAGAAGGATAGTACAGTTTATTTACGTATATTTAACCCATCTGATGAATTGTCTTGGAGATACATACCTAATACATTTATTCAAGATCCAAACATAATTCATTTCAACCGCGATCCTCAAACGTCTGTACAGTTTATTGCCGGTGCAGGGGATTTTGCAGACCAGACTGTATCTGACGCTGAATTATTTCCATTAAGTGTTACAGGGCTTAGTTTTCAGGTGTAGTTTATGTACAAGTTCAAGATCACAATAGATAAAACCAAAGTCACTGGTACAAATACAAATTTTGTGTATTTGTTCTCTGAACTTTGCTCCTCTATCCCTGCTGGATTCTGGACGCATGTGACCGATACCGTAACAGGTCTTGATATTAGATTCTTTGATACCAATGGTGTGACCGAACTCAAACGTGAGGTTGTACTATATTCAGCAGGTACGAGTAAGGTGGAGGCATGGGTACAGATACCTTCACTCGGTACGTCTGTGAATAAAGAGATCTGGTGTCAGTACGGTGGACCGACTGTAGCTAATAGTACGGCGGTGTGGTCAGATGTTCATACTGAGGCAGCATATCATCTTAACGGTCTTACGGACTCTTCAGGAAATGGTTGTGATGCTTCTATTGCTTCAGGCTCTCCAGCACCCGCTACTGGCAAGATAGGCAATGCTTATGTGTTCAACGATAGTAACCTTGATTATTTACAGGTCGGAACTCATGCCAATCTGAATTTAACTACTGTAGGTAGTCTTAGTGCCTGGGTCAAAGGTACACAGGCAGGTCATCATAGTGTAATTTTTGGAAAGGGTAACTACGGGATAGATCGCAATGGTTACACCTTTGATGCAATAGGTAATCTTAATCTTGAATTAGCAAATGCTAGTGGCTACGATTTCTTGGTTGGAGCCAATAATATAGGAGACGGTAACTGGCATTATGTAGTAGGTACTTGGGACTCAAGTACCATGAGACTATACGTAGATGGTATCGCTAGAGAGACTATGACTGAGACAGTGATTCCTGTATCCAATGTCTATGATCTTTTGATTGGTAAAGCTCCAGGATACCCTCAAACATTTAGGGGATATATCGACGAAGCTAGAATAAATTCTAGCTTATTAAATGCGAATTGGATAGCCACCGAGTACGCCAACCAAAATGATCCTGCTACGTTCTCTTCCTCTGGATCTGAGGAAGTAGTTTCTTCAGACTTATCTATTAACATTTCAGACAATATTTCTGTAAGTGAGTTATTAAGCGAATCTATATTATCTTTATATTTACAGATTTTGGTTTCAGACAATATTTCTGTAAGTGAGTTATTAAGCGAATCTATATTATCTTTATATTTACAGATTTTGGTTTCAGACAATATTTCGACTATAGAAGTAATTTCATTAGGTGGTTTGCCAGTATTTAATCCTTACATCTACATTCCCTATTTGACGGGTAGTTATCTTCAGTATCTTCATTATCCCTACACCATAGAGATAGGTCATTTAAGTGGTGGTAATTTTGTAGTTGAAGATTCTGTTGTTATAAGTGACAATGACACTTATGATAGATGGCATAAATGGACAGGAACTCTTGGTCTAAAGTATCTCAGGGTAAGATGTTTCTCGTCTTTGATGGGTGGAGAATACTTTACCCCGCCTGCCAATTACAAACAGGTTTTGATATTTGATCCTTTTGAGTATCAAGAGACTATCGGGAATACTGAGAATATACAGATACTTACTGAGCCAGTTAATTTTGAGGCTTCAAGTGCGAAGTTAGGGCAAATAATCAAGACCTTCGAGTACGAAGAGTCCAGGGATTTTGAACAAGATGCTGTTTTATTTGAAGTAGGGACAGGATCTTTTGGACAGATAACAAAAACTTTTGAATACGAAGAGTCCAGGGATTTTGAGCAAGATATTATTCCTGCATTTCAGGTAGGCGCTGGGTATAGTGCTATTATGACTACTGTAAATATATCGTAAGGAGCTTGTCATGTTCAAGAACAAAGGTCTGTATGAATGGAAATTGATCGAGAATGACAAAGTTGTGTCTGAAGGGTCACAGTGGAATACTTCAACGGATCAGATGCCATTGGTGTTTGGATGTTGGGAAGGTACTGGTCTGTTTAGTGGTTTTTCAAGAGAGATAACGCTGTCGGGATCTACAGTTCCAGCAGAGGACTTTCGCCAAAGATATTCTCCTTGGCAGCGCATCACTACTCTATCGAGTGGAAGGTCAACATCTCTTAGCCTAATAACTGACCCTATCTTGAATAGTGCTTATGTACAGTATTTGTTTGCCCCTCCGGGTGCTCCTCGCACTATCAGAGTTATAGGATCGAATTTTTATGCTGGTTCAGATTATCCTTATGATTATGCCTCTTTTATTGAGTTGTCAGTACCTATCACGCAGCAGATCAATCAATATCTATTCGTCAAGTATACGATCTTTTATAGTTTTACCGCTGGAGGGTACAATTCACCTAACAATCACTATATCCAACGTAAGATTACACAGAATTTGATGTATTATGCGCACCAAGTTTTTGGACTTAATAGTAATGTCCAAGGGATAAGCCCGTTTAATCCACCAACCACGCTGAATAATGTGATGAGGCATATTTGGGAATTAGATATAGCAGCCAGCATTCAGTGGTCTGGTCCTTGTTATGGTCATAAATGGGTAAGGGACTATGCTACTACCGAGTTGGTTGGTCCAATGGGTGTTTTCGTTTTTGGCTTTCCGATGCGCGGTAGCAATCCTCAAGATATAGCTGTTACTATTGGATATTCTACCCCTTCTGATTTTGGACCCGCTATATCTCGTGTATTTGCACATCCTTCTGGTTATATGGACCAGATTTTTAGTGATCCCGGTCACACACCGTCGTCTCAAGGGACGATTGCTTTATCTGGAACACCTACCAATAAACATCCTATTATCGGGCGTGTGCGGATTACAAAAACAGGGGATGCTTCAGATATTATTGATGATACATTCACTGTATCTGGTCCTCCTACGGATACTATTGTTACAGATAGTAGTCAAGGGCATTTAGTGGATGAACTTGTTCGGTTCACTTCCACAATTACTCTTCCTGATCCGTTGCTCCCTGATACTAGCTATCACATTGTTTATAAGAGCGGAACAAGCATGAAAGTGTCGTCTGTTCAAGGCGGTACTCCAATTACACTTAATGATGTTGGTACTGGTATACATACAGTTATTAGATGGAACACGGGACGATTCTCTCTTGAACTTGAGCCGTGGTCTTACATATATAGTGCAGGTTCATGGAGAGGTTATCCGGTATGGCAGTTGTCTATGGGCGTAGACGTCGATGGCAAGATGCAAGCCCATGATAATCAGGAGAGCATAGCCGAGGATCAAGCGACGGCGAGAACAGACAACATGATAGAGGATCAAGTTCAGGTAGGGGACTTTATCTATTCTATTCAGAAGAGCCGATCCACGGAATTGCAGAACGTGTGCCGTTGGCGTTTCTGGACCATTGAGACTTCTGAGGCGTTGTGTAAGTTTGGTACTACGGGAACAAAAGCATATCGGATGGTCAAGGTTGGTACTAATGTCTACATAGCGACATCAGACGGGTTGTACCTGTATAATACCCTTACTCCCACTGTTGCACCGTCACTCTTGACAATTACTAATATCTTATCTAATCCAATTTATGATTTAGCGTATGACCCAATTTCAGGGTATCTATGGTCTGGTCATACAACAGGTCTGAGTAAGATTGATCTTGGTGCGTCTACGGCAACTCAGTACATTACTGGTGTGGGTGAGAAATTGGAAGGGATGTCCGCTGGAAGAGCGCATATTGCTACAGGTCAGTTGGAAGCGTACAATGGCCGTGTTATACGTGGAGGTTGTCAACTTCGTGCCGGGGATCAATATTTTACGGATGGCGAGAAGGCTTGGGTGCTGCAAGATGAAGTTCACGACGGGAATAGTATAGGATGGTGCTCTTTTGGTGGAGCCTACGATGGTTCAGCAAGAGGAACTTGTCTGCGAAAAGGTACAAATGAAATTGTCGATGTTTCAGCACATAACCTTAATAGATACACTGTTGTAGTTACTGGAGTTGGTACTGGAAATATAACCACAGAGGATGCTTGGTATTTAGAAGGTGTTACTGCTTATTACGAAGGATATGTAGTTCAGTTATCTGATAAAATATTCAAATTCCTTGTTCGACATAGTGGTGGAGGCGGTACGTTTTATGGGCAAACTTATGTTATAGGAGGATCACATAGATCGTTAATAATAGACGCATCTTTTTCCAGTTGGTCTCAGGAATATCAATACATGGGTTGGCCTTATGGGGGTACGACTAACTGGTGGGCACACGCATTCCGCAACACTGTAGACCTTGGAAACGGAGTTATCGTCCCTATTGCTCACTTTAACTCGATGCACTATAATGCAGAACTCGGCTATCCAACACCGTTTGGGTGGAGCGGTTCTGCTTGGATTAAGGACAATACTGGCGACCGTCCGATTCCAAAGACAGGTACGACTGCACTTCTTCAGGGTGTAAGTGTTGCATTCAACAACGCAACGGGCAAGCCGTGGGATCAACAGTTCGTTTTGGGCGATAGGTTCACTTGGGTTCACGGTCCCAATAAGATCAAGGATAATCTGCAAACAATGAGTGTTGCAGCTAAGAATTACCATGTTCCTGTAGATGTTGCAAATGCTATTGCATTTCAGATTCCTGCCGCGACTCCCTATGTCAAGCACGTAACGGAGACTACCGATCCAGATTTTCGAGCTACTGACCCCGACCCGATGGTTGTGAAAGTTATGGAGGGTGTAACGGCATATACTTCTTATACCCCGACAATCACATCAACGTGGTCCGTGTCTGATTTACCTAACGATACGATAGCGTGTGGTTTGAATATCGCTGACGGTACACCTGTGAAGTTGTACCATTCAGAAACTAATCGACCGTATTTCATGTTTCCTACTCCGTTAGTCGATGGCGGTATTTATTATGCAATCAATGTAGATACTACACATATTAAGTTAGCTGCGACTTATGCAGACGCAATGGCACATACCCCAATAGATTTCAAGAACGGAGGATACGCTTTTGGACCCGTATGGCGTATTGCCGTCATTACACCGGGAACTGGCGAATATTCTTTCGGTTCCAACGGAGTATTTATCTTTGCAGCAGCGGACGCAAACAAGAACTTGACTTTAACTTATACTTATTCACTTTTTGCTTAGGAGATACTATGACCACGGAAGACATTGTTTCTTTGATTGCACGTCAAGAGTATCTGACTGCACAGCTTAAAGTTCAGGTATTGAAAGATCCTATTGTGAAGGAAGATACATTTACTGCACTGACCAATCTTCTCAAGGTATCAGAGGCTTTGGATGATGGTATATGTGAAAATCTTGGTATTGAGTATATTGTAAAACTCAGGATGGGTCAGTTCTGAATATGTCGCTACCTGTAACCGATAAGCAAGAACTTTTTGTAAATGGGTATGGCACTGAGTCCATACCTCAAGGGATCTCTGTTAAGGGATCTCTGTGGACTGTCATGCAGTCTTACGGGAAGCTGCTGATAAAAGAGTATTACACAGATTATGTTTCGTCTCTTAGATTTTCCCTACTTAATTTTACTGTTTCACCTGCTTTACAAAGTAATGGGACATTTTACAGTGATCGTTTTTGGGTATGGTGTGTTAATGTAAATAAGGTTTTGATATTATTTGAGATTGAGCCAAATATAGGGTCTGATTCTATAGTCCACTTTACAAGGGTTTTGTATCTTAATGTAGGTAGTGTTAGTGTTTACTTGAACGAGTTTGATGCAGTTCGGGTTCTTGTGTTGTCAAATTCATTGCCAAAGTCTTTGAAGTTATTGAGGTATATTGATGTTAAAGTAGATTCTCCTGTAGTTACAGTTTTGGATTGGGACTCTACTCGTCTTAATTCTTTGACAAATTTTGTTAGTCTTGGTTTGTCTGTTGCTTATTCAAACGCAGCATCTCCACCTTCGATTTACACAGAGGATTATTCGGTTCCTATACCTGTGGGATTGACTGCCGTGCAGGTGTCCCCTCTTGGTATTCAGGTTGATTGGGGTGTTTCTTTAGGGTCAGATCAGTACGTGCTTCAAAGATCAGACGATCCTTTGTTTGGTACGTCAATTGATGTTTATACTGGACCTTTGTTGACCTTTCTTGACATGGTTCCGTCTGTAGGGGTTTACTACTACAGAGTAAAAGCCCAAATAATCTCTTCTTTATTGGAGTCTGGTTGGTCAAATATTGCAGAAGTTGGCATGAGTTTGGGGTGTGATATTTCGGACGGTGTTAGTGTTTCTGAGAATCTTCAGGTATCTAAGGGGGTTACTCCTCCTCCATCCACGATAAGTATTTCTGTATCTGATTTTGTGATTATTTCTGATGGTATACACGTAGTAAAACCTTCGGGATCTAATTGTGGAATAGTTGCTACTGTTATTAAGCAGGAAATAGATGTCTGTGGGCAGCTTTATGAGCAGGTGAATTTCTTTGATTACAACTGTACCCCACCCGAAGTTTTTCATTTAGTAAACAAGAGTGGTAGTGCTGTTTTTGTTGGTAATGATCAAAGTGCGGCAATGAGTTTCACACCTGGGAATCCTTTGGTTGACTATATACAGTCACATACTTTTCCGGCGTGGGTAGAGACGTATAGACTTGAAGGTGATTTTACTTGTGAAGATACGTGGGTTTTGCAGGTATTGAATGCTTCTTCTGTTGTTATTCAGTCATGGGTTATGCCAGCTTCGGGAGCTTCTTTACATTTTGCACGTAATTTTGTTAATTCACCAACAGACTTAGCTATCGGTGTTAAGATAAACTCCAATATGCAGCTTGACTTTAGTTCTTTTGCAATAAGAAGGATGACCTACTCCGTGTGAGGTGAAGTATGCTGAAATCAATTTTGGTAAATGGTAGGTTGATTCATTATGATGATCCAAGCAATCATCACCATACTGGTGAACAAATAAAAGAAACACAGCACACTCAGTCTGAGTTGATTGTCGAAAAGGAGGAAAAAACAGATGTTGTGAGTTCGGTTTTTGACTCAGACATAGTTGAGCCTGCTGTTTCTGGACAAAAGAAGAAAAAGAACAGATCAACCTTATAATTTTGGAGGTTTTGGTTATGGGAAATACTTATCCTTTGCTCAGTCCCGGTGTAGCGTTTCGTGAGTTTGATTTTTCACAGTATGCAGAGCGGCTGTCTTCAACTATTTTTGGAGTGGTTGGTCGGGCTGCTAAGGGAAAGGTTAATGACAGGATTAAGGTTGCTAACCCTACTGAGCTTGTGAATCAGCTTGGTTATCCTAATCCTTCTTGGAAGGATCGTTCTTGGTATTCGATGGAGCAGTATCTCAAGATCGGAAATCAGGGTGTGTTTGTTCGTGTTATTAACCTGAAAGTTCCGAACGAGGTTATTGGTTCGGGTACTGGTGTTCAGGTTCATTATAGTGGTACTTTAGTAAATCATCCGTTGACTCCAAATACTATTGACTTCTCTTATCCGAATGCTGTACACACCCCTACCCCTCATCATGCTTATGATAATGGTTTGGGAAGGGTGATCGAGGATGGTAATGATATTGGAAGTATTGATTATCAGACAGGTGCGTATGATGTGACTTTTGCTTATGCCCCTGATTCTGGATCGAATAATGTTCTTTGCAGTTACTCGGAATCTGGTATTGCTCAAGCAGTGGTTACAGATAGTGGGGTGAATAAGATTTTAAGAATATCAGCAACTTCTCCGGGTACTTGGGCAAATACTGTTGCGAGTGGTGGTATACGAATTCAGATTCGTAATGTGGTAACTCCGGGTAGTGGGCCTTGTGATGACTTTGACCTTGCTGTTCAGGGTTGGGATGTGCTTTCAAATGCCTTTGCTGATATTGAACAGTATTCTGGGTTGAGTCTTATTGCTTCAAGTGATAACTATATTGTGAAAGTTATCAATGAAGGCCGTCGTGGTGATCCAATTTCCCAAAATATTGTTGTAGAAGTTCTTAACAACACTTACACTCTTGTTGATAATAATTATTCATTTGCTCTTGGTGATGATGGTGCTGATCTTGATGCTATTGACTATGCAGGAACTCTTGCGAGTCAGACAGGTGTTTACGCAATGGCAAACAGCAAGATTCTCGATCTGAATGTTGTTGCGGTTCCGGGTGTACAGATTGATGGTACTCATGTCTCTGTCTCTGGTTATAAGTCAATTATTGATGCAATGGAAGATATGTGTCGGAATGTTCGGCGTGACTGTTTCTATCTTGTTGATCCTCCGATGGGGTATAACCGTCAGCAGGTTATTTCATGGAGAAAGGGGAATAACGGACCTGCAAAAGATACTTCTTATGGTGCGCTTTATTGGCCTTGGATTATCAGTGATGATCCGTATAATAATGTGAATGTGATTCTTCCTCCTTCCGGGTTTGTGGCTCAACGATATGCTTATAATGATCAAGTGGCAGCAGCTTGGTTTGCTCCTGCTGGTTTGAATCGTGGTGTGTTGAATCCTCAGCCGCTTGGGTTGCAGTTTACGCCTACAGATGCAGACGTGGATGCTCTGTATGACCGTAAGGTAAATGTCAACACAATTCTTCCTGACCCGTCTGCTGGATTTGTTGTATGGGGTCAGCGGACATTGCAGAATCGTCCTACCAAGTTGGATAGGGTTAATGTGCGTCGTATGCTTCTGTACTTGGAGAAGGTTATTTCAACTTCAGTCAAGTATCTGGTATTCGAGCCGGATGATGAGTTGACTTGGACTACCTTTATTCATCTTGTTACTCCGTATGTTGAAGAAGTAAAGAACGGTCGTGGTCTTGATGATGTGAAGGTGATTTGTGATAAAACCACAAATACTGACATTGCCAAGGATCGTTCGGAGATGTATGGGAAGATTCTTTTGAAGCCTACCCCAACGGCGGAATATATTATCATAGACTTCAATTTGTATAATTCTGGAGGTAACTTTAGTGCGTAGACTGTAATCTCGTGTTGTTTCTTGGAATTTTACAAATAATCACAAAGGAGTTAAAATGAATGACTTGAGCGCGAGTCATCTGGCAGCAGGGGGTGGCGCATTTGAAGAACAGCGTGGTAACAATGCATTGCTTCGGATAACGGGACTTTCTGAGAATAACCCGTTGGCAAGAGGGGAGCCAATTATCACTCTTTCTCTTCAGTCATTTCCGTTGCCTGTAACGACGGTGGAAGCGATTGAGACAAACTTCTTGAATGAGAAGAGGAAGATTGCCGGTTTGGTCACATTTGAGGATATGGAAGTTGTCTTCAAGGATTTTGTGGATCAGGGTACGGCTCGTGTTTTGAAGTTGTGGCACGAAGAAGTGTATGACCCGGTGACGGGCCGTATTGGTCTTGCTCGTAATTACAAGAAGATGGGTGAGATTCAGTTGTTTGGTCCTAATCAGCAGTATAATCGTTTCTGGACTTGCATTGGTATGTGGCCTACGACGTATAATGCTGGTACAATCGACATGGCTTCATCGGAACCTGTTAAGGTGTCTTTGACTATTTCGATTGATAAGTGTTATGCAGGTAAGGGTTTGGTGAACGCAGAGCTTGTTGGTGCATAGATAGTAAGAGGGCGTTGGCGTGACAGTTTCCTAACTGTCACTCCATGCTTTCTTTTTGTTTTACTTTTCTTCACAACCTCAACATGAGGAGTTGTTATGGCTACGGGTATTCCGAGTGGTCTTCCTACGTCTGGTGTGTCTGTTCTTCCCTCCAACACTTTCTCCATTACTTTACCAAGTAAGGGCTTGCTCTATGATGGTAAAGTACCTGATGGTACGGTTCTTTTACGTCCGTTGACGGCAAAAGAACTTTCGATTTTGTACAATCCCGGTGGAGATGCAATGGTCAAGTTGAACATGATTATCTCATCATGTGTTGTGAATTGTCAGCTTGATCCTACGGATTTTCTACTTACTGATAGAATGTACACTCTTTTGATTCTTCGTACACGTTCTATGGGTGCTATCTATGAGTTCCCTTTGAAGTGTGAGGCGTGTGGAGCGCAGTACAAGGAGAAGATTGACATATCCACAGAGTTGAAAACGAAAGAATTATCCCCAGAAACCAAAGAGCCTATTGAGTTGAAGTTGCCTAATTCTGGTGATATTATCACCTACAGATTTTTGAGGGGTAGGGATGAGAACGCTATTGCTAAGAGTGCAAAGCGTATGATTATGCAGTCAACTGATCCTTCTGATCCTTCTTTCATTATGCGAATAGCCACCATGCTTCAGTCTGTTGGTGATAAGGCAGATTTGGATTATTATGCAAAAGAGTCTTATGTCTCTGGGTTGGATGCGGGTGATATTAACGAAATCTCGAATGATGTAGAGGAGAAGGAGTCTGGAATTTCTCTTATTGTTAATACCGAGTGCCGTAAGTGTGGCTACTTGGACGAGGTAATGATGCCCTTTACGGCGGAATTTTTTCGTCCACGCAGACGGGAAACAGTCGGACATTGATGACATGCTTTTTGAGTTGTCCTATTATGGGCACATAGCTGCTGAGTGGGTTGAGGCTCTTCCGTGGGAGAGAGTAAGATACCTTCATGGGAAGTTAGCGGATACTAAGAAGGAAGAACGAAGGCAGGAAGAAGAACAGGCAAAGGCAATGTCGAAGAATAAGATGCGTTCTCCGAGAATGTCGAGGATTCGATAAATGAATATGTCTCCGGGTACAGGTGGAAGTGCATCTATCGGGATGTCAAATGTGGGCTTCCTGTTGTCATTTATTGATGATGCTTCCCCACACCTGAAAAGGGTTACTTCTGCATATCGTCAATTGACTTCTGCAATGGACGAAGCCTACAAGAAGGCTAATCAGACAGGTTTGTTTACGAATGGGTTAGAGCGCATTATTCGAGGGATGGAGAAGTATGTGGAGATAGGTCATCAGGCTGTAGGCTTGATGGCCTCATTTTCACAGTTGTCGAGAGGTAAATTTGGGAAAGTTAGTGTTGATGTGAAGCTACGAAGGTTACCGAGACTTGTTCCATTGGCAGAGGGTGGTATAGTAACACGTCCAACAAGAGCGTTGATTGGCGAGAATGGCCCTGAAGCTGTTATACCTTTGAAGAAGGGGAGAGGGGGTTCTGGTTGGGTTGGGCCTATGGTCGCGGGCGGGGCAATGGGTGAGATTTCGGGTATGGTAGGGAAGATAAAAAGTGATTACGGGGAGATAGAACAGCATGTTATGACAATCAACGAGTTATCTAAGAGAATGAGACAATATGATGCGGGTTCTCGTAAAGATATGTTGAAAACAAGGAATTTATTATCTCAAGCATTTAAGGGTGCGGCGTATGACATAGAAGACGCAACTGAAGCAATATATAATCTTAGTGCAAAGGCTGAATTATCGACTGAGGATGCTATTAAGTTAGGTAAAACAATTGCTTTGCTAAAGCACTATCAGGGTATTGATTTAGGTAAATTTGCAGAGAACCTTTCCTTTTATTCTGGTATGGCTACAGATGACGTGAATCAACTTATGCTTGAGTTGTCTAAGGGTTGGAGTGAGATGGAAAAGAGGACAGGAGTTAAAATAGGTTTGAATGTTTTAGACGAGTACCTTCAAAAAGAAGCAGATTTGGCAAGACTTATGAGAGGTACTTGGAAGGCTGCGGATATGCCCAAGTATATAAAGTCAATGACCCTTCTTGGTGGTGAGTTGTACCAGTCAGGAATAGATGCTGACATAATAAATGATGTGATAAAAGAAGTTAATCTCGGTACTCCAGAAGCAATAAATAAACTTACTGCGTTAGGGTTGACTCAAAGGGACGTAAATGCCGCTCTGTTGGCTGGTAAACCAGAAGACATAATGAAACCTATCTTTGCTAAGGCATCACAAGCATATACAGCACTTCAGCAGGGGTCGTTACAAGGTGCTCAGATGCGTTCAGCTTTTGAAGATGTGTTTGGATCTGCGGGGGACTCTTTGATTGACATGGGAGCAAGGGCAGATGATTTTAATGTTGCTGCCAGTAAGATGCATGGACAGACTGAAGGGATTGGTGCTAGTTTTGACAGCATAAATAAAAAGGCTATGGGAGTGTATTCTACGTTTCAAAAGATTGGTCATCAAGTGGATATATTTTCTAAGACTAATGTTGTCTTTCAAAATTTAGTTAATACTTTCGAGGGTCTTTTGCCGATGCTTGAGTCTTTATTTTTCTTTGTTGGGTTGTTTAAGATGAGTGGTTTTTCAAAGATGTTTACGGGTCTTTTGAAAGGGGCAAAAGGGTTAGAAGAGGGAGAGAAAATAGGATTGATACCTAAGATGTTGTTTGGTAAAAAGGCAGAAAAAGGAATGTTTAAGCTACTAGGTAAGAGTAAGATAGGAAAGATTGCTGGAAAGTCTTTTGCGAAGGGTTTTGGTGAAGGGTTCGGTCTTTTTTCTAAAGGTTTTGGTAAGGGTGGTGGGGAGATTCTAAATCTTCTGAAAGTATTTTCTAAGTTTAAGATGTTTGGTGGAATAATAGGATCTCTTGTGATGCTACTTCCTGACTTATTTTTGTCATTTAAGTTCTCACTACCTTTTAGGATCGCATTGGAAGACCTGAGACTACAGTTTATGCAGATAATTGATACTGTTAAGGGGTTTGCAAAGTCAATTTTAGGGTCTGGTTCTAAAGGGTTAGTTTCTGTGTTTGGTTTTTTGGAAAAGGTTGGTAAAAAGATAGTCCCTATTTGGGATAGGGTAGCCCGTAAGTTTGATTGGTTGGGTAAAATATGGAAAGGGATAGTTTCTTGGGATATTTGGAAAACAATTGGAGGATGGATTGAGAATATGGATGTTTCTACTGGAATACTTCAGGTACTTGAATTGGTTTTGGATGGAATAAAATTTGTTGTGTGGGGTGTTATGACTACGGTGGAGTCAATAGTAGTTGCTGCTCAATACGCTAAAGGTTTAATTGATCTTATTAGAGGTAAGGAAACATGGAAAAATTTCACTGACATATATAAGGGAGGAATTGATACTTCTAAGGGTATTTGGAAAGGGTTATTTGAGGGCAGGAAAGAAGTAGATGTTCAAAAAGTTCGTGCGGATATGGGGATGGGTGCTGTGGTAAAGGATAAGAGTGGTAAAGATGTTTTAGTGAACGTGGATATGTCGGGATTAGAAAAAAGGATGGATGCTGCAAGGGCTTTACAGAAGCAGCAGCTTGAGGAGCAAAAGAAGACAAGAAAAGCAGCAACTTCTTCCGTTGGTGGTATTCCTCTTGCGGACTTGGGTGTGTCTGTTTGGTAGGAGTGAAATATGTCAAGTGCTGTGACAGGTGGAAGTAATTACTCTTACGCTGACCATGAGAACAAGGCGTATCTTCTGATTGATAGGGACTATCCTCAGAAGTTGAGGGACTTGTTTTCTATGCAGCGACTTGGTTTTACTTATTTACCGGAGGAGATAAATCACTCTGGGGCAGAACCAACATACAATGATATAGAGATTGTAGGTCGTTGGGCACCGTATCAGGTGTACCAGAATACCTCTGCCGAAGAGTTTTCTTTCACACTACAGTTTTTTGCTTATGTGAGTGTGCAGAAGGATGTTGTTGACAAGGTGAATTTTCTAAGATCCCTGAAATATCCTGTGAGTTATGGTGGAATATCATATAGACCTCCAAAAGTCCTTTTTGTTTTTGGGGATTTGATAGCAAAGATGTGTATTGTGAAAGAGGCTACTCCTGTGTATCGGGCACCTTGGGAAGTTAATCAGGAAGCTCGTATGAATACTTTTTATGATAAGGGTGGTCATGTTCAACAACAATACCAACAGACCGGGAGAGGTGAATACGCTTTACGTCCTATGTCTGCTGAATGTAGTGTGACTCTTGGTGTTGTTAGTGATATTTCTATATCTGGTGGAAGTGTTTCTTTTGGAAGGGATAATTTGGTTTTGCAAGACAGTCATTATGTTTCAGTTACTACAGAGACAGATGTGAACAGTGATAGTTGGAAAACACAAGACAGTCAGGTTGGTTAATGTCAGTTGATCTAAAACCAACTTCTCGGATGTTGAGTACACCATTGCTTGCTGATGGTGGGTCGGAGTATTTCGATGTTTGGGAACCTATAGTATTTCCTGAGTCTGATAACGATGTTATTCACACTGTTATCGAGACTCAAGTTGGTCGATTGGATTTGATAGCTGTTATGTACTACAATGACCCTAATTTGTGGTGGGTTATTGCACACGCAAATAAGGTTGAGGACATTTTTGAGGAGCTTATTCCTGGTATGAGAATAAGGATTCCGGCTTTTGATAGTGTAAAACTTGTTCTTAATAGTCTTGTGAGTTAAAGTATGGGTAATACTGTTCTTCCTATGATTCCTTCTGGCACTCTTCGACAGACTTATTTTGATTTGTCAATAAATGGAACTAAGATCCCAACTTACAATTATTTTCAGAGTTTTTCTTATGAGAGAAAGACTAGTGCTGCCGGTAACACAGGATCAATCACATTGTTTGATCCAAATTGGTCTTACTTAGAGTCTTTTGTTTTGCTGAAAGATCAGCCAAATGCAGATATTGAGTTTTCTTACGGTTGGTCTGATCTTTATTCAAAGCCAATAAAGGGTAAGATTACAGCGTATTCCCCCGAGTTTTCTTCTGATGGTGTTACGTTAAAACTTGACTTTATGGGTTTGGAGGCTCTTAATTCTTGTGTTAGGGACAACTTATCTTTTAAGGTAGGGACTCGAATATCTGATATTGTTAAACAGTATGCAGATAGTAGGGGTATAAAAGAGACGGTAATAGAAAAAACAAGGGGTGGGTTTGATAGTCCCATCATAAAGAGAAATTGTAACGATGATTATTTTATTCAGAATGAACTTGTTCCGAGAGCAGTAAATCTTAAAGGGTTGAGTGGCTATCTTTTCTTTTATGATGAAACAGGGGTACTTCACTTTCACACCCCACTATACAGTTCTAAAAATGCAGATACTATTAAGGTTTACAAAACTTATCTTGTTTATAGGGGTATGAATGGGGAAGTTATTTCTTTTACCCCCGATGATATGGCGTATAAGAGAGCATTTCTTGGGTCACATAAGGTTTTTGTGGAGAGTGTTGACCCAAAAACTAAGAAGGTAATTAAGAGTGTTATTGATAGTTCAGGTTCTTCTACGCAAATAATTAGTGGTAAACTATCGGACGCACCAAAAATAAAAGGGAAGAGTGCTTCAAGGACTATTAAATCAGCACATCCAAAGCAAGAGAGTATTGATGACCAAGCAAAGTCAAGGTTTGCTTGCTACAATCTTGATGCCTTTTCTGCCACTGCCGAGATTTTAGGAGATCCATATTTACCTATTGCAGGGCAAGAACAAGAAAAGGGACAGGGGTTGGCGTTTGTTGAGTTTATAGTTATTACCTCACAGGATCGAGTGCATCCTTTGTCTGGAATTTATTGGATAAAGCATGTTACTGACAGTATGGATGGTGGTAGCTATACTTCTAGTCTGGAATTATCAAGAAGTTCTTCAAATGTCCCAAGAGCAGCAGCTTTGTATGACTTAGAAACAAAAAATAAGATAGGAAATATCTTGCGTGAGGTCAGGGAGTCGAATTTGGTTACTAAGGATGTGGAGAAGTAATGGGCATTGGTCTATCTGCTGCTCAGATGATAAAGGACGGGATGACTCCCCAGGAGCGTCTGGGTGGTATTTATCGTGCGTGGTGCAAGGACAACAATGACCCTGATAAGGTAGGCAAGATCAAGGTCTACATCCCCTTTATTCACGATTCTGAGTATGAGGATGACAAGGACAAATTGCCGTGGGCTGAGTATATGGCATTGGATGGTGGTGGGAACAATTACGGGTTTGTTTTTATTCCGAATGTTGGGGATACTGTTTGGGTTACGTTCATAAATGGCGATTATATGTATCCTGTTTGGGTAGGTACGTGGTTTGGTGCTCCGAATGGGCAGACGGAAATTCCAAAAGAAGCTCAGGATGGATACCCTGAAACTCGAATGTTGAAAACAAGGGGCGGTCATTATCTCAAGTTTGTAGATAAGAGTGGGAAAGAGTCAGTAGAAATTTCTGACAAAAACGGGAATTCTATTCTTATTGACTCAACAAAAGATGACATGGATATTAAGGTAAAAGGTGATCTTACTGTTGATGTTTCTGGTGACTGTACTTTTAGTGTTGGTGGTAACTGGAAATTGAAAGCAGATAGTGGTATGACTGAGGAGACTCCCGGTACGTTGGCGCATAAGGCAATGCAGATTACTAACGACATGTACTGAGCAGTAAGATATGGCATTACCAACTTCAACTTGTCAAGATTTGTTTGATAATGGCATTTCTAATTTAGCAAACGTAAACAAGAAGCTGCAAGTTGTTGTTGATAAGATGAATAAGATCACAGCTAAGTTGGAAAAACTTTCTTCGGGGTATGATTTGGATGCGTTGCTTAGTAACTTTACAATTCCTCCGGTACATCTGCTAACTCCGACAGAGTACCTTGATTTAATTTTGAATTGTCCAATAGCAGTCTGTCTTTTGCCGAGTGCTCAGGCTATTATTGATTGGGTTCAGACGTATGTTCTTAACAATGGTCCGTTTGATCCATACAATCCTCCAGCAGCGGTCTTAGCGCAGGTAACATCCTATGTGAACCTTGCCAACTCAAAGGCCAAGGACGCACAGGCATTGGCTTCTCAGATGGTTTCCGTAGCTCTGGCGAAGTCACCGTTGGGTTCTATAGCGAGGATGAAGGAGGCGTTTGACGCGATTATCCGTGTGTCTGGAGTGCAAGTTTTGATAAAAGCTACGGATGATTCTTTGTCATGTTTGTTAGGTAAGTATCCTGACGGACAGAGTGACCCGAATGTAGTCCTGTACAATTCTTTGAAAAGTTTACTGAATTTTGATCCTGCTGGAAACGTACAAGTAATGACCAGTTCTCAGCAGGCAACGATGAATAGTTGTACGGATATGCGAAAGAATTTGTCTTCTTTGTCGAATAGGTGAGTTATGGGACAGGCTGCGGCAAGAAATAATGATCTTGTGCAATACAATTGCAGTCACAATGCATACCCGTATTTTCAACCTCCGGGTGGTCAGTTGATTTCAGGAGATAAGACTAAGAAACTGGATGGAAATTATGTTGTTCGTCAGGGGGATCAGGTTCAATTGAATTGTAATATCTGTGGTACTGGTCATGTTGTGGGTGGGTCAGTGATAACTAAGGGTGATAACGGTTCGGGTTTTGCAAGAGTGATGGATTCTGTTGTTGGTTCTGGTGGTTCTGGTGTTATTACACAGGGTTCTATGATAACATTCTCAGGGTGAGGGATTATGCCAGCAACTCTTGATGATGTAGTGAACGCTATTGATGCGATGTCTTTAGCAGTAACAAGTGCTATTGTTACTATTTCGATTGATATTCAAGCTAAGATGGATACTGTAGCAGCAATGATGAAGCATGATGTGTACGCCGCGCCGGATGTGAATGTGGATTCAGACTTCTCAAAATTCTTCATGCACGGTCGTACTGGACAGTCAGAGGATGACAAGAGACAGGTAGATGCTGGTGCTCAAGATCCAAAAGTGAAAATATACCAGAACTTGTTGATGGAATTTAACGCGCATAAGCATCTTGCAGGTGGTAGTGGTGCTCTGACTCCTCCACTTCCTGCAACAGATATTTATGGGTGGACGTGGGTGTATGACAAACCTCCTCCTATGTTGACTTCTGTTAAAAAGCAAGAGGGTGCAAGGGAAGATCCGTTTATGGCGTAAGATAAACTTAGTTGTATGGCAAACGTACCTTTTCAATCAGAGTTGTATCAGAGTCAGCTTGTAGACCCGCAAGTTTGGCAAGCTACTCCTGCTATTTCTCCGACTATTACAGGGTACGCCCTCCCACCGACTAACCTGACTGCTTATGGTTCTAAGTGGCGTGGAGCAGCGGTCCCTCTTTCAAAAAGAAAAGATGGGCGTTTTGGGGTTAAGTACACTAATGACCTTGTTAAGGCTTCTATTTTGATGATCTATACGACGAGGGTTGGTTCTCGTCTGATGAATCCGTTGTTTGGTTCTCATTTTTTGGATGTTTTGTTCGAGCCGAATGACTCGGTATTGAGAGCCGAAGTTGTGGTGTATATGACAAATGCAATCAATCAGTGGGAGCCTCGAATTAACCTTCTGGGAATCAGTGTTTACTCTAACGAAGCAAATATCCTGATCCATCATAACTATCAGATACGAGAGTCAGGTCAGGCAGTTGATATGTATTTGCAGGCACAAAAAGGTGTGTTGGGTTCTTTACGAATAGTTGACAATGTAGGATAAACTATGGCTATTTCTTCGTTAGTTCAAAAGACATTTCAGCCGTTACCAGAAGTAAGATACTCTTCACGAGATTTTGCTTTGATGAAGGAGTCATTGAGTGCTTGGGTGCAGGCGCATGACTCACCGTATTGGAATGACTTATTTGAGTCTAATATTGGTGTTGCTTTTATAGACTTGATAAGCTACCTGTCAGATGTTATGTCTTTCAACATGGATAAAGTTGCTAATAATAGCTTTATTGATACTGTTGAGAGATACCGTGGGATGCTTCATATAACTAACCTTCTTGGGTATACTCCAACTGCTCCTGTTGCCGCAAGGGTTCCTGTTCGTGGTGCTCCGACTATTCCTACACTTCCAGTTCCAAAAACTTTGATACTTCGTGGGGCATACTTTGATACATCTACGAAGTCTCTTGTTCCTCCATCAAGTATCTCCGTAGATAATTTGAATTTTGAGTTGGCTTACTTTAAGAATGACGGGGGCGAGAACCTTCTTGATTTCCCTTCTGTTGGTTTATCTGATTACAAGAAGGTTACTGTTAGGTATGATGGTAGTTCTTACAAGATAGATGAAGATTCTCAATTTCCAAACACTGTTTTTGTTGGGGAATATCCTTTGTTTTGGGGTGTTGCTTATTCTTTTGATTCTGGTAAGAAATGTGTCTATAATGATTTGACTTATGCAAGTCAGCAAGATGGAAATGTTGGGCATATTCCGGGGGATGCACTTGATCCGGGTTGGTGGGTTGTTGTTCCCGGTGAGAGTGTTTATGGGTTAGCTTTACTTGAGGGGACATCGAAGGCTGATGTGTTTATTCCTCAGCCGGGAGTGTTGTTTCCTTCTTTTGTTTCTTCTACTGGAAATGTCATAGAGGATTCGTGGGTAGTTTTTGTCAATGGAACACGGTGGGAACAAAAGTCAAAAAATACTCTTGTCTTGGCATCACCAACTGAGCAGGTTTACACAGTACAGTTTACAGACCAAGGGAACATCAAAATCATCTTTGGTGATGGTGTTACTCATGGGGCATTGCCTCCGGCTGGTTTGGATGTTGTTTTGTTCTATCGTGTAGGTGGTGGTGTGATTGGTAATTCTGTTATTAAGGGAGCTATATCAGCGAATGTTTCAGGGTTTATTGACCTTATTGATAATCAGTTCACAGTAGATAACAAGAGTACATCTGGAGGGTTTGGAGGGGTTGATCGTGAGAGTTTGGACCATATTAGGTATCTTGCCCCCGGATGGTTTAAGACAACTGAGAGGGCTATTACAAATAATGATTTTCTTGTGTTGGCTCTGAAGTATGTTTCTCCTACTTATGGTGCTGTAGGGAAAGCTGCTATAGTAAGACCTCAGAACGACTCGTCTACTGCTTTACAAGTTCCGGTAAAGGAGACATCCCCCGGAATATTTGTTGTTGACATAGTTGCCCCGGATTTAACTGTTAATGTGTATTACCCGTCTTATATGTGTAATGTGATGTTGGTTTATATTTGGTGTCCTGTTTACATAGATGTGAACGGTAACGCTGCTTCTGGAAGTGACGTTGTTTCTACAAAATATCTTCCACCGTCAAGTATGTCTCCAAGTAAAAATGCTATTGTACTAGAATTGGAAGATTATCTTAATAAGGGTAATTATGATAATGGTTCTCGTCAAGGTGATGTTGGGATGACAGTTGTTCAAACTAAGGTGTTGGAGGGTTTTTCTGATACTGTTAATGTTGTTATTGATAGTTTGATAATAGATGAAAAGTATGATAAGGTTGAAGTAACTAATTCTATTAAGAAAGCATTGTATGATTTGTTTTCAACTTTTGTTCCGGGGGATTCATTAAAGAAATACTTACTATATACTGTAATAGGAAACACACCCGGAGTTATTTCTTTTAATTTAAAATTATATAGTGTAACATGGGGGAATAAGATTATTGATGATACGAAGGATATTTACGGAGTAAATTATTTATTTACTCTTAATGACGTGTATATTACGTTGTATGTTCCATCGTCACCATAAGGCAGTTTAATGGATTGGACGCGACGAAATTTCTGGAGGCAGGGTCAGGGGGATTGGGCAGATCCTCCTGATTCTACTGATAAGCATGTAGACGGGGATGTGGAGAATAGGGCTATTCTTCCTTCAGAGCCGTCGTATGCTTCTGCACAGTTACCTACCGAAGATCCAAACGGGCGTGGGATACTTCGGTATGTGCTTTACTTAGTGCAGAAGGTTTTCTTGGAGGGTGCGTCTTCGTTTGTTGATGTACACGGGAATACCATAGACGCAATGCAGAGTCTTCGAGACGAGATTAAGAAGCTGGCTACCTTGGTTGATCCTGATGATGTTCCAATATCGTTGCTTACCTATTTGGCAAGGAATATCGGGTATGAGTTTATTTTTCAAGATTTAATACTTACTCCTTCAAGTGCTGTAGGAACCCCCTGGTCTGTCAGTAATTCTTATTCTGTTAATGATGTAGTTACTTATGGTGGTGATACATATATAAGCATAAACGAGACTAGTAATGTTGGGAAGATTCCTGATGTTAGTCCTATGTATTGGTCTTCATACAATGCTCTTTCCTCTGAAAAGACAAGAAGAAATGAAGTTAAGTGGGCAACTCAATGGTATAAGTTAAAAGGCGTACCTCGCGGGTATGAGGTTCTTTTTGAGGCTATTGGTAAGACTGTAAATATTTTCTATGTGTGGTCAAACAGGAATAACAGACTTGATACACGAGTTATGCATTATGGGGATGTTCCTTCTGAGAATAAATATGAAAGTAGTCCCGGTCATTGGGAAGATAAGCCAGTTGACCAGTGGGTTTATTACCCAGATTCAATAATACGAATAGTACCAGAACTTTCCTATTTTATTGGGTTAGTACCAAAGGCTTTTAATGATATTTTGAAAAGGATAGACGAGGTAATTCCTGCCCACCTGCTTTATGAGTTTGTGATGGCTATTTCGTTTACTGGTGAGTGTCCTCAAGATACTTCTATTTGTGGTGATGTTCTTCCAATATCTGACGATATTTTTCCGTACTTACATTATTGGGCTGATCTTAATGGTATAAATCCAAGTAAGTTTTTAGATAAGTTTAATTGGAACCCTGCAAATTGTTTAACGCATGGAAGTACGTGTTTTCCTCCTCCAAGGCATGACGGGATTGCTATTGCTTCACATGGGAATGCTTTTGGTGCTTTGTGGGATGACATAGAAGATGCTCCATTTTCTCATAAGTATGATAGCAGCTATCCTTATCGTGGGTGGTGTGAATTTCACGATAATCCCTTGTCAACTCCATCTTGGGTTTACTTAGATACTTACAAGGGGGATGATTTTAGTAGTGGAATAATTGATCCCGGTTGGGACTCTGAATTTACGGGTAAGTATGCTTTAGATATTCGTCCTCCCCTAAGTGGAGATTATTGTGCTACGTTAGTTAATCCGGTAGATCATGGGGTTTGGTGGAGAGTTTTTTCAAATATAGATGGGGATACGCAGGTTGATTTTAGTATAAAGATGTCAGGAGTGCATAATTCTACAACTCAGAATTTGTTGTTGAGATTGATAAGTTTTTTAGGTGATCCTTTTGGTGGTGTTATGCTTGGTGTTTTTGGGGCACCTGTACTTAATCAATGGATTTACTGGATAACACCTTCCAATATTTTGACATTTTCGTTTCATTGGACCCCTTATCAAGAGATTCAGTTGCGATTAAAGAGAGTTAGTGGGTTAGTTACTGGATATTATAATGTTGGTGTCGGGTGGTTTTCATTTCCTGATTCTTATGGTATTGCTGGTCAGCTTAACATAGACTCAAATGGGTACTTTCCGTTCGGTCAGAACTACTACTCTTTTAGTAAGTTTGAATTTCAATCGTCTTATGGATTACCTAACATTGCTGGTGACAGTGTTCTTCATAACAATGATTGCCAGAACGATAAACTTTGGATATATGACCACAATGACCACTCTGTTCCAATTTATGAGAGTACGGGATACCCATATTGATTCATGGTACTTTTTGCAGGGAGTTCTTAATGGATATTGATACTTTTGACATGATAGAGGGTCAGCTTTGGATTTATCAGTGGGAAAGAAGAGATTTCCGTGGTACTCCATCGTTACTCTACCATGATAAGAATGTGATCCCGTATTGTGGTAGGCGGCATGTTGCTTTGATGGCAACTGATCCTATCACCTATGCTTCACGACAAATAAGTAATATGGGGTTGGGATTTCATTCTCCATTTTCTGATCCTTTAGGTAATCCTATGGATCTTACAAGGACTCGTCTTGTATCTGATTTGTCTCCTTTATCTGTTCCTATTCCTGATGAGACAGCAGAGGGGGTTTATCTTTCTTTTTCAACTGTTGTAATTCCATCCTCTCCTGATTCTTTTATTACTTATGAAGTTAATGGTTGGGAACCTATTAGTTCCCATACTATTTATGAAGAAGGTCTTTTCCCTGTTGTTCCTTGGGCAAGTTCTTTTTATGAAAATGAAGAAAATAGGATAATTGCATATAAGCAACTATCTACTCCTATTCCTATTTCTCCAGGTATGAAACTTGATATTTGGCATCAGATTCGATTTGGTTCTACTATCTAAAGGGGTTTTGAAAAATGTCTCTTCCAACAACGATCAAAAATGACTTAGGACATGGGCCTGCTTCACTTAACCCGTGGTCTAATCTCAATCCTGCTCCTGATCCTAATTCTTATCTCAATTGGGGAAGTTCACAGAATTATGCTTCCGGTGATCCTTACAATATCAATTATTGGGATACATCTACGCCGGTGTATGCTCCTGCTGAGAAGCCGGTATTTCAGAGTCTTGGTGGAAGAGATTCTTTGATCGCTAAGAAAGTTGATGATGTTATTGATTATTTGAGCGGGGTTGACTTTAGCTCAGGTGCTTTGTCTTCTGTGGAGCGTGAGGCTTTTTACCGAAGAAGCCTTGCCGCGTCTGGGTTTCTTTCTGGTAATACTGGTGATGTTAAGAATGCTTCGTTAATTTCTGATGTTAATGTGGTTGTTGGTGATTTGATGTGTGTTTCTTCAGAGACAAATAAGGTATTTATTCAAACTGACAGTAATGGTACAGATATTGTTGCTCTTGTAAATGGTTATCAGCTTGTTCTATCACAAACTCAAGATTCTGCATATAGAATTGGCGTGTCTTTACCAACACCTCCTAATCTTCCAACGACTACTAGGCAGGATATGGTATTTCTTGAAGTTTGGAGAGAGCGAATTGACTTGGTTGTTCCGAAGTTTTTCTACTATGGGAATACTCAGTATGGCGGGGGTGTGTTATCTGATGATTCTTCTCCTACTTTAATTGCTGCATCTGATTATCCTTATGTGATAGGTACAGTGAATGGAACTTATGATTCAACACATCCTTCTGTAGTTGGTACTGTTTATCTTGATAAAACAACAGGACATCTTATTCAGATTCGATATAGGATAAGAGTTTTCAGTCTTGATTTTGTAGTAACTTCTGTTAATCCTTTGTCTGCTCATAATGTTCTTACGAGTTCTGGTCTTTGGGCGTTTGGGCAAAAAGGTTCAAATTCCACAAGTCACTTTTTATCAACTTTTGGAGATTATGGTTTGTTTACAGCTTCCGGTGATGCTAATTTAGGAGTTGGTGGGTTAGCTTGGTGTGTTCCTATTTGCTTAGTACAACGTAGAAATTCTGGTGCGTTTAGTTTGGATAATATTAATGGTGGGTCAGGGAGGCCGGATTTACTTACTGCGAGTGGTATTGTTGATCGTGATGTTATGGATATGCGGCACACAGTTACTCTTGGTAATTTTGATTTGGGTGAAGTTTATGAGAGAACAATGTATAAATTAATGTCTGGTTCTCTTGGAACTTATTGGCATGAACAGTATGTAAATCCAACAGGATCTTCTTCTACACAATTAGATATTTATGGAAATAAACAGGTTGAAGGTTTGGGAATAAGGGCTGCTTCTTTTTCCGGTACGAATCAAATTCGTAGGAAAATAAATACAAATAATGGAATTTCTGCATCTCCAGATGGTATGAGAATGGTCTGGTCGGATGCTGAAGAAATTCAGTCGTGTGTTTGTTATATTCCTAATGGAAGTAATGATGATATTTTCCCTTACGGGTTTTTTAAGTATACTTCTACCTCACATATTATTGAGATTGATGTAAGAAATTTGGCAGCATGGGTTAGTGGAGATATTAATAGGGTACAGTTTACAGGTCAGACTCCTATGTTTACATGGGCAAATAACGGTGCTCCTGTAGCTATTTCTTGGGATCAGTTAGTTGGTAATGTTCTTACTGGAACTATTCAACAATTTGGTGGTGGTTATGCAAGTCAGGGTTGGAATGATGGACACACAACTGACGCAATGACCGGAGAGGCTTTTATCAAGTTTTCTCGTGGATCTTCTTTTCTTGATAGGACTCCTGTATGGAAGGGCGCAAAGAACATTTATTTGACCTCAGATGGTACTCCATTGATGGAGCCATTTGGGTATAATATTTATGAGCCTCTTGGATTTGATGAGCAGATACGCAAAGTGAATACTTTTGCGTTTATATCAGATAAGATTTATAATGGGATAGACTTTCTTCATATTAACTCCCAAAGTATTCCTTTTGGTTGTTGTATGAAGGATTCTGATGATTATTACAAGTTTTGGGTTAGTATAGTTGGTAGTTTTTATCTTTATAAGTCTACTGACATTAATAATTTTTCTGTTTCACCTGTTGTTTGTAGTGGAATAGCAAATGGGGTAAGTGTTGTAAGCATTTCAATTGTAAAAGACTCTCCTTCTTCTTATAAGGCTTTTGTTGTGGACAGGTCTACTATTACTTTAGTTCGATATTCTTCTACGGATGGTGTTGTTTGGACAAGTCCTAGTCCTTGTAATCTTTACTATCCTTCAAGGGTTAGTGTTATTTATGATACAACTGTTTCTAAGTTTAAGATATGGTATGTGGACATTACTTATAACTCTTTGTGGTATTCAGAGTCGTCAGATGGAATAACATGGGATTCTCCAATAAATACACAGTTAAGTAATTCATCGGCCCCAATTAATCCTGACTATATTGACGATGTTTGTGTTATTAAGGAAACAAAGGGTGGGGTTAGTTTGTATAAGATATGGTTGCAGGCTACTGATGCTCCTGATGTTATGAGAGATGGTTTTTCTGATTTAGTTCCTGCAAATACTATAAGATATAAGAAGATTTTTTATGGTGTTTCTAATAATGGGAAGTATTGGACTATATCTTCTGTTCCCCGTTGGCAGGCAGAGAATAATTATTTAACATACCAAGATGCAGTATACCCTGAGACTTTGACATTTTTTAATGTCTTTAAGGATAGTAAAGTTTACAGGACTTTTGCGGCAAAGTCGTTTAAGATTCTCTCTAGTAATCCTGCAAGAAATATTACTTTTTCAAAGGTTGTTCTTGGTATGATTGATCGAAGTGGAGTAGGAACTTCACAAAATGGGACATATTCTGGACGTGGTGCGATGGATCATGCTATAAGGTATGATGATTCTATTGGAAGTTTGCCAGATGATTCTTTCATTTTGTTTGCTGAGTATGCTCCAAGGGTTCACGCAGGACGTATATTATTTGCTGGTGGGTCATCAAGTACAGAAGAGGATTATAAGGTTGTCCATGTTCCTGAGAGTCCTGTGCTGGTTTCAACTTTTGGATCTGGGTATAAGAATATGCAGGTAATTCCCGCACGAGGGGCAGTGAATGTTCTTGATCAGCTTAATGGTGTAGGAGGTCTTGTAGGGGGACTTGTTGATTATTTGATGCATTCTTTTATGGCTCGTGCAGTTGTACCTTTTGATGGTCGGGCTTTTTCTGTGAGTAATGACATTGTGAATCAGTATTCTTTGGGAAGTGCATTTCAGTTTGTCCGAGCTATATCATGTAGTTCTTACAAAGTTAGAGATGCTTTACAGCAATTTTTCTATTCAGGGAATTTTATTAAAGGGTTATGTACAAACCTTGCCATTTACCCTGAGTTTATTGTAAAGATTAAAGATGTTTCTGATGTTTATGCAAATATTCATGCTGTTAGTGACTATATTCGTTCTGAGGCAGTAGATTTTGATACTTTCTTTCCTATTAATTTTGGTGATAAGGTATTTGTGTCTGTGTTTTCTGTGGCAAGAACTTCGTCAGGGTGTTTAGCTATTTCGTTCTCATTCGGGTCAGAGAATCCTGCAAACAGTTCTTTTTCTTCGGATGCATTTGCATCAATGATGGTTCCTTGTGGCCGACATCTTTTGAAGTCAAGATAGTTTGTTTGACAATAAACCGGGAGTGAAATTTTATGAATACTGGTGGAAGTGTTAAGGGGTTTTCTCTTTTGTTGAAGAATTGTATTAATCATTGTTTTAACCCACAGTTTTTGTCTGTATCTTCTACGTTACCTAGAGTTATTATTAATAGTGGGGATGAATTTGCAGATAAATGGCATGTTGACTCAAATTTTTCATATTTAGTAAATCCCGGTGCTGGATTACCAATATCTTCTGCTGAGGTATTTACTGTAGATACTTCTTCTTTTTATGGGGGTATTAAGGCAGTTATTGGGAATATTTTAGATCCTTCTTTTGCTGTTAAAAGTCATTCTGTATGGCAGAAAATTCCAAAGGATCTTTGTGTTGGTCAAGTGGTTACTTTTTCATGTGATGTTCTTACAAGTCTACCTAATGTTAAGATAGGAATATTCAAGAGGAAGATTTCTGGTGGGGTTTTGACGGAGTTTACAGATGTAAGGGGCAGCTACAATCATATCGGTGATGGTAGATCACATAGATTGTGGGTAACTGCCTCACTTTTACCTAATGATGTTAATTTTGGAGAGTTGGTAATTTATATTTCTTGTGGAGGATTTACACCATATAAACTAACTGGTGGATTACTTACACTTTTTGAAGCTGGAAATTGTAGCTTTGTTGTTGGTGGGTATGATGTTCTTCCATATATTGAAAGTCGGGATAAGCACTCCGATGAGGTGATGAATGATTCTACTGTTGTGGGGAGGACTGTTAAGGATGCTTTGAATGTGTGTCCAAGTACAATAGGTGAGTTTTATAATGCTTCTGTTCTTGTTACAGGACTTCTCTATTCTGTTACTTGCTCTGTTAATGGAAAGAAGATATTTTATCCGGGTATAAATCCAAATACAGTAGTTAGGTTAGAAATTTCTAACATAGTTGGAAGTGTTGATGGATCGGGAACATTATCTTTACCTTCTGCTATTATACCAGTAGGGTTTAGACCACTTGCAAGTAATCGTGCCCGATTTTCTATAGTGGGGGAGGTTGGTGGTGGTATTCCGGGAGCTAATTTACCAGCAAGTATGGAAATTGATTCATCGGGAAATTTAGGATTTGCAGTGTTGAAGGCAGGGGTATTGTCTTTTTCAGGTTGGCCTACCGGTACAGGAGTAGATGGAATAAACATTTCCCCTTTGTGTGTTGAGTATCCTATTATTTAAGGTATTTTTTATGTTCTTTCGTATTATTAGTAGTGTTGTCTTTGTTTAATCACATTCATAGGAGGTTTCAGTGATTCATTCGTATGTGAAGTTTTCCGAGTTTGTTACAGATGTAACTAAGCATACCGTGTTTTATAGGCTACGGTTCTTTCAGCCGAGTCCTCAAGAGGCACCTATCCTTCCTGATGTAAAAATGATTGGGGAGATGAGGTTTACATGTGCGGTTGGACAGGCTGTGAAGACGTTTCTTAGGCAGCATCTTTTCAAAAATGATTCTCCCACAGATAATCCTGAGAAGGAAGAGTTTAGTATAGAGTTTAAGCTGCTGTGTGATTGTCTGAAATCCCAGAAGTGTTCTTTGATTGTTGGTGAGGTTGGGGATACGATTTTGAGCGGGGACATAGACGTACCAGAGATCCCTGAAAGAGTAAAGAGTATCATGGAGAAGCTGATAGAGGCAAGGAATAATGGCGCAGGCAAGCCTGAGTCTGTGCCTGTTCCAGTTTCCGAAGTTGTTGCTTCAATTTCTTGATTTTAATGTGTATTTGTTGTATATTGACCCTACGGGATTGTGTCTCGTGGGGTTTTTCTTTAGGATTTCTGGCATATTTCGTATAGGTAGGTATGGAAACACACGTTGAACCTCAGACAGAACTGCGTCCTCTGTACGGAAATATCAATAAGGTATTTCTTGTGGACGCTTCATGGCTACTTCATAAGTCTTTTTTTGGGTATCCTGATTTCAGTATGTTGGATGAGCGGACGGGGATAGTAACATCTACCGGAGATATTCATGGGTTTCTTTATGGTTTGTTGATGATAATACGAAGAAGTCCAGATGCATCTATTATTTTGTGTCTTGACTCAAGAAATAACACCAGAAAAGAAGAAAATTCCGAGTATAAGGCTGACCGAGAGTTTAGACCTGAGATATGGTCTAAGTTGTTTGAGATAATTCAGTCTGCTTCTTTGTTTCCTCATGTATACTTGTCTGCCTCTGATGGTTTTGAGGGTGATGATGTAGTGTATACACTGGCAAAGAGGTTTTCTGGTGTTGTACCAGAAGTTTTGATTTATGGGTACGATAAAGATCTTATGCAGTCTGTTTCTGATAGATGTTTCTTATGGAATAAATGTGAAGGGCAGAAGTTCTTGAAGAGGGGTGTGGCCGAAGTCAAGGAAATCTTCGAGGGTTGTGAGCCTCAAAATACATCATTCTTTCGGTCGTTGTGCGGAGGGGATAGTAGTGACTCAATGAAGGCGGCGTATCCTCGTTTCCCGCACAGGCTTGGTGTGCAAGTGGCAAACCTGTTTGGATGTCCAGAGAATTTTTTGAAATCTGACTACTATGGGGAGAAGAAGTGTGACAAGAAGTGGATTGAGATGCTACGAGATAACCCTGACCCTATGATGTCTGTGTACAATATTATGAAGTCTCGATTTATTGAGAATCTTCCTGTCTATAGATGTAATTCTTCTTGGGAGTATATTACCCGTTATAGACTAAAGGTAGTGCAGGGTGATTTTGAGAAGTTTCTTTTATTCTCAAGTGGGGGGTATGTTTCGTTACGACTTTAATAGGAGGCTGAAATATGCTTTCTTTATTACGAAAACTCTTGAAATTATTTGGATATTATGATAGTAGAGAGATAAAAGATAACATTCGGAAAGCAATAGAGTATGGGGCGTTTCATAAGAAACAGGTTGCTGAGATTCACAAGTTGGAGCTTGATAAGTGGGTAGAGGGAGAGAAGATAAAGAAAGATCCGGGTGAGGAGTTTGTTGAAAGGTGGGTAGGTGAGGATGGTAAGGCTTTTCACGAGCGGTTTGTAATTAGCAGATGTAGGTTGTGTGTCAATGTATATAAGTGTCCTCACGTAACTTCACCTGACTGTGTTTCATACTCACCAGAACTAACAAGTAGTTCTGTGTATGTTATTAAAGAGGTTCTTTTACTTCTGATTGCAGAGAAGGTTCTCAAGAGGGATGACGAGATAATCAAATCTGTTTGTTCTTACTACGACATATCTTTGGATAGTAATGATGATGCAGACTTATACAGTGAACGACGCGGAGATACGAAGGGAGTATCGTAAGACTCAACGATATAAGGGCGTACATTTTTCTATAGTTCAAAACGAGGTGAGATCCTTTCAGGTTGTTAATCGCCAAGGTGAGGTTGATGCTGAATTTGTAGACATGAAGAATGGTTCTTCTTTGGTGAAACATATATAGGGAGAAGATCATGGGCCTGCCTGTGCAGAATGGTGATACAAGAAAGACAATAGCCGTTGATTTTGACGGTGTGATTGCGGACTACTCTGAGGGCTTCAAAGGCAGAGGCAGATTTGGGATGCCTATTGAGGGTGCAAGTAAGTTTTTGAAAAAATTGAGAGACGATGGCTGGAAGATCATTATTTGGACGGCGAGGGATGAGCTAGGGCAGGTTAGGCAGTATCTTGAGTCGAATGACATCCCTTTTGATCATATAAATGATAACCCAGATCAGATAACCAACAGCCGTAAGTGCGTTTCTGACATATATTTAGACGATAGAGGGGTTACTTTTACAGGTGATTGGGAGAAGGCATATCAGGACGTGAAAGGTTTTGTCTCGTGGGAGGGTCGTAAGCGAAACTGACTTGGGTTTACGTTTTTGGTCGCAGAAGCGTATAATGTTGTAGGGTATCGTGTCCGGGGCGTGTGGAATTGATCAATCTATTATCAGGGTGTACAACCTGACCACGCTCTCGGCTCGGTATCTTTGATTGTGGGGTATTGTTGCCGGAGGGTGTGGGCTGAAAAAGTCTCAGTGCCGGGCTATTTTGTGCTTGGTAGTTGCAACCACTGAGATGCCAGCCTGCCAGCATTTTTCATTTTAGGGGGGGTGATCTGGTTTTCGACAGAATGTATAAAGTATTGACTGCGTGTTGAGGAGGGTTCTCCCGGTTGGCCTCATAAATCGTCCGGGGGAGATGTTAGCTGCCGAGAAATCGACGGTCAACGCTGGTGTTGCTTTTGCGCTTCGCTTCGCGGCGATGTGTGATCTGGCGATGCCAGTTGTCAGCGTCGCCTAACTAAAGGTGACTAGCCCACACAAGTATCCGAGTGTGTGGGCGAAAGTAGGGTTAGGTGCAAGTGGGTGGTTTCATGACATAAAGCACCGAAAAATACCTGAAACTTGGTGGTAAGTATTTTGGCCTCAGTATACTTATCATGACACTTAACTGAGACTACACACGTAGATGTCAATATTGAGTATTTTCTGGACGGGGGTTCAATTCCCCCCCACCTCCACTTGTTTCTTTGTTTATTGGAGTGTTTGGTGATGCTCCTACCTTCTTCTTTTCTTCGGAGTCAATTGGCTCAATCCTTTATGGATAATACCATAGTGGAGAAGGCTAACACTCATACATATAATGTTCTGTTTCTCTAAAAAATAAGAGAAGAGAATAAAATTTCTTCTCTTATTTGAATGATTATTAGGGGTTAGTTGAATATATTAGGAAAGGTCATAGTCAATGTCAATTGTTTCAAGACCTACAAGTAATAAAATCAGTGATGAAGATTGGGGAAGGATATTTGATAAGAGAGATCAGAAGATTTGTACGCATAGTGTAGCTTATCCTACTGGTGTTCCCGGCCAGTACAAATGTAAGTATTGTGATGAGATTTTTGAGTTAGACCCTCCGAGGGAGTAATGCCCCATTTCGAGACATTGTTGCTGGAAGAACAGGCTGAGGCGGTAAAGATACTGTCTCAGCCTGTTGATCATTTACTAGCTTTTGGAACAGGCTTGGGTAAGACGTATGCTGCGTTAGCGGCTTACGAGGCTGTGAGGAGAAAGAATCCTGCTGGTAAGTTTCATCTTCTTGTAGTTTGTACAAAATCAGCAACAGTGACATGGCGTAAAGAGATTGAGAGTAAGACTAATTACAAATACTTCTTGTGTCGTTCTGAGTGGACATTACAGGAGTATGGCCCTTTGTTTCCTGGGGATGAGGATATAACGATTGTAACGTATCATCAGTTGGAAGAAGCAAGATTCTACCTTGAGAAGTTGTTCTTGACAAATAAGGTTATCTTAGTTCTTGATGAAATGCACAAGATTAAGAATAGAAAGTTTTACAGGGATAATGATAAGAACAAGGGCATGACTTGGTATGGTCTGTGTAAGGTTTTGAGGCAGCATAGTTTAGTAACGTGGGGACTAACCGCAACTCCCCTGTTAAACCACATAGAAGACCTGTTCGTGTTAGTAGATTTCCTATTTCCGAAGGTATTGGGAACAAAGACATCGTACATGAGGCAGTTTACAATTCAGAAGATGCGGAAGATGGGGTTGATTACATTCTTTGAGGTTGTGGGATACAGGAACCTTAATATCCTGCACGAGATAATCAAGCCGTATGTGTTGGTGAGATTCAGAGAGTATGATGTAAGATTCATTAGTGAGGTTGTAGAGTTGACACCTGAAGAGAATACCCTATACCTTCGTGCGGCAATGGGTATTCTTGGTGGTACTTACAAGGATTTTGCGGCAAGACTTCCTGACTTACAGCGTGCGGCAGACACCGGGGGAGACGGAGAAGATTTATCTAAAGTTTCATCAAAAGAGCGACGATGTGTAGAGCTTGTTGCTAAGAAGTTGGCCGAGGACAAGGCAGTGATCGTGTATTCATCCCTGAAGGATCCTGTGGATAGGCTGAAGAAGCTGTTTAAGAAGGAGTTCCCTGACGTAGATATATATGTGATTACAGGGGCAACGTCTTTGGAGAAGAGGGAAGATGTTGTTGAAAGTTTTAAGAAAAAATCAATTATTGTTATGACAGGTGCAGGTGGTGAGAGTTTGAATCTTCAGGTGTCGAATACGGTGATATTCTTCAACCTGACGTTTTCAATAGGGGAGTTTGTGCAGGTGGTAGGCCGAGTCGTGCGAGTGAACACCGAGCACAACTTCATGGAGATATTCATAATTGAGGCTAAAGACACGATAGATACCTACAAGAGGTTGATGTTAGAGCATAATGCAGACAAGATTAAGAAGGTTATTTCTCAAAACCCTAACCTACCTGAGATTGATTCAGAACCAACTAAAGATTATATAATCAAGATGCGTAAGGATTTGTTGTGGAAGAAGAAAGAGTTACGAGGGTTAGCAAAAGGGAAAGTGTATGTCTGATTGTCCTCTATGTAAGGGTGAGAATTACTATAAGAAGGATGACCTATGGGTTGCCTGTGAGTGTTACAGGTACACTTCGATGCAGAAGATGATTCAGATGTCAATAGGTGATGTTATTGGGGATTTGGGAATAGTGGATAAACTGAAGAACGAGAATCTTGACCGGGATATAGTATTCTTTGTAAACGTAGATGATGTTCGTATTATCAATTGGGCAGCAGCTTATTTTTGGACAAAGACAGGGTTTTCAGGCTCTTTCAGGAAGATAGAGACAGAAGATGTTATTAAGATTTTCATGCAGTCGAATCCAGAGGTGGAGCCTTGCAAGAGCCTGTCTGATTTAGCGGGGTATAAACATCTTGCCTTGTTTGTGGGATTCCATGACCCTACAAACAATCTTATGCCGACTCTTATTGCGAATCTGGTTGAACGTAGGCAGATGCAGGACAGGCACACATGGGTTTTTGTAAAGGGGAGAGAGTTCCCGCTGTATAGCAAGTATTACTACACGAAGGTAGGCCAGAGGGTTTTAGGGGATGTTGTTGGGGATGTAGTTCTGTCTGAGTTTTTCAAAAAAGCGAAGTTTGGTTTACTAACATACGGGTGTGATGTACCGAAGTCGTGGGGTGGTGTGGCTGGTAGTGACCCGTGTAAGACACAGAAACAAGAGGCACCTCTTGTAGAGCAAAAGTTAGATACGGTTTTGGTGAGTAGGCCGGTTGTAGATAAGCCGGTTGAGAAGAGAAAGGCAAAGAGTTCCGCAGACATAAAATTAACCTACACAGCGTCAGACCCGTCAAGAAGTCCAATGCCTCCAAGGAAAGGACCGAGCCGTAAATTATGAAAATCTCAGTTATGCTTGACAAGGAATCGCTTGACATCCTGAGTATAGTTCTTGGTCAGGGTGGTCACGAGTATGAGGCTGTGAAAAGCCTTAAAGATATGACCACGAAGTACCTGCTTATCTCAAATAATAAGTTGTCTTTTCTTAGGTATTGGTTTATTAGGTGGAGTGGAATTACCTACATAGTCGTGAAGGATTCCCCGTCTGTGGTGTCCAGATTATCAAGATGGTTTTATCTTCATGCTGTAGGGGAAATAGCATACCCAACAAAGTCAACGGAAATTGACAAGTGCATCAGGGCGATGATTATTTCTTCCTACAAGAACAAGAAAAAAGATGCCAGAACAAAGTAGTTACGTCAGCTATACAGCTACGGATTACGTCATTGCCTACTTGTTGGGCAGTGAGGTATTTGCTAACAAGTGTGCCTTGATACAGGCAATACTTCCTACTGTAGATGATCCTGTCCTAAAGAAAATCTCCACTCTTGTTGTGAAGGCAGGCACAGTACCTTCCCTGGACTATATGGTTGGGAGTTTGGGGTACGTGGGGTCTGTGCCTCAGTTAAAAGATGGGATTAACTTAGCGGAATTTCTTGACCAAGTAGAGGGTCATCAAGAGAGCGTAAAGAAAGGTGAGTTATCACGGAAGTTAGGGGAGATTTCCAAAGACATACAGAACCTATCAAGAGAGGACATTCTTACCAGACTCTCAAAGGTCTTGGAGTCAGTAAGTACCGTAAACGAGCAAAAGAAGTTTGACTATGCTGAGGCTTATCTGAAGCGTAAAGATGAGCCTGCCGGGATGTTGACATTTGTGAAAAATCTTGATGATGAGATGCGTGGTGTAGCTTTTGGAACCATGTACACGGTTGGGGGTTTTGCAGGACAAGGGAAGACATCTTTTGCAATTTCATCATCTTATGGTAATTCTACTAAGTGTGGGTTAAATGGAGTGTTTCTTTCATTTGAGATGCCGAAAGCGTTGCTCATATCTTACTACTTGTCAAGGCACTCAAAGCATGAAAAATTTCAGAAATTGTTCAGACCTGTCCCGAAGGAGAAGTTGATCTTTGCAAACATGAACGCAGACGAAGAGAAGCATATCCTTGGTCCTGTACATGAGGATTTGTTTAATAATTCTGAGTATGGCAAGATAGAGTTTCTTGATATATCTGATTTCTCAAACACGTCTTTTTCAGGTATTATGTCACGGTTGATGAGGGTGAATTTTCCTATACATTACATGGTTATAGACTATGCTCAGAAGTTTAAGTTCATTGCACCTCCGGGTATGGATGAACCAGCAAACAGGTATGTTTCATTTTTCAATAATATGTGTATGGACTTCAACGGAAGATCATTCTCGTTGATGATGCTTTCACAGACAAACAGGACATGGTATGAGTTGGCGAGACAGCCGGGACGTGGGGGAACGGAGGGGTTGTATCCGCTTACAGCGTTGGCAGAGATAAATTCATTAGAGAGGGATTCAACGTATGTCTCGTTTGTTTATCTAAATGATTCATTGAAGCAGAGAAAAGAAATGATGGTTAATCTTCCGAAGAACCGTTATGTAAACTCATTTGATAAGCCAGTGACCATACCATTTGACCCTGAGTTTTGTGTTGTTGGTGATGAACGTCAGGGTGTGGGTGATGCAGGTTCGATTGATTATTCGCAGTTGTTATTGACAAACACTCTTCCAAACTTTATGACGTAAGGAGGGGGTATGCCAGTATTTTCTTTTCGTAATAAGACAGGAATTTCTGGGGTTATGATGGTTTTGACGATGATACTTTTGATGTGTGTAGCTCTTGTGACTGTAGAGGTTGTATTTTCTGCGGCACATCAGTTATTTGGGAAGAAGATTCATCAAGAAGTGATTCCTGCTTTGAAGCATCTTTGATTACCGGATTATTGGTTATGGGGTGCAGGGATGAGTTTACCAAAAGGAATATTGATACGGTGGGCAAACCATGATTTTAAGCTCCTGCCGTTGCTTGAGTTTGTGGGGTTACAGGAGCCGTGGGTAGGGCAGAACTGTTTTTGTCCTTTTCACGATGACGAGGCTGGTGGAAAGCGTTCTGGAAAGATTTTCAAAGAGTGTTTTCATTGTTTTTCAGAGGCAAAACAGTATCGTCCTTATGACATCTTGGTATTTCTTGGATATTCCGATGTTGAAATAGAGAGAACACTAAGATCACGGGGGGATGTGCCGGAAGAGATAGCTTTAGGATTTACCAATTTTGAACGTATAGATTTACGTGGGGACTTGCTTTTTGAGCGGTCTAAGTTTATGGCTGGTAAGTTGAAATTTCTTGATTACTCTAACATGGTTTGTACTTCTTTTGTAAGAACACTGAATAACAGGAAGATTTGATTTATGGCTGTAGGTAAAGATGTAAGACAAAAGGGATATGTCCACTGGTTTGCACCTGCAAAGCCAGACCCGAACTATCCTTCCGGTCAGGAGAGGAGATTGATAACTACTGATGACCAGTTACGGGCATTGGTTGCGGCTGCACATGCCTTTCAGCCTGAGATGATAGCGATTGATACAGAAACAACAGGGTTGAATATAGAAAAGGAAAATATTGTTGGTATTTCAATGGCGATAAGCAGGACTCAGGCGTTCTATATGCCAGTGGGTCATTTCAACGGTCAGAATGTTTCAATGGACTTGGCTTTGCAGGTTGTGGCGGCTTTCTGTAGTCATGCAAAGAGGGTATTGTTTTACAATTACAGGTTTGACTACCGTTTCTTAAAGAAGGCGGGGTTGGGTAAGTTTTACGATCTTGAAAAGTTGCCATACTTCGATATGTCAGTTGTTGTTTACAATGCTGACACAAATATAGCAATGCCAAGCCTGAAGTGGGCTGCACTACATTTCCTTGGGTGGAAGATGCGGACCTTCGAGGAGGTCATGCAGACTGAGGCTGACGTTGGAGATGCTGGTGGTGGGGACGTGCCGACAGAAGAGATCCCAGAGGCCGGGGAAGACTTTGGGAAGAAAACAGAAGCAGCTACCAACTTCGCTTACAATGATCCGAACGAGTGCTTTGAGTATGCGTGTGATGATGTTCTTGCTCCATACAACTTGATTTATGTGATGTACAACATCTACAATGAATGTAAGTTTGTAAACGACATAGACAATCAGGTTCTTGTTCCGTTAATGGTAATGGAAGATGACCCTTTTAAGATTAACAAAGACATGATTTTGAAGTTAGATGCAGATGTTACTAACACACTCGCAAATTTATCTGCGGAAATCTTTACTCAGTTTGGGTATAACTTTGGGTTAGGTTCCCCGAAGCAGGTCTTACAGGCTTTGGCAACTATTGGAATCACACCATCCAAGAGGACGAAATCAGGTAAGAGCGTATCAACAGATGAAGAGGCGTTAGAGGAGATACAAGACGAGCATCCTGTTATACCTTTGTTAATGAAGTATAAAAAATTGAAAAAGTTTGAGACAACATATTGTAAGCCGTTTTTGAATGAGTGGAGAGAGGATTTAGGAGGGGCAGTAAGATTTGCTTATAAGTACAATGCAACACCCTCTGGTAGGTTTGCCTCTGGTTCTGATGCAAAGAACAAGTATTATTGTAAAATAAATGGGCAAGCTATTCCTAAGCCGCACTCACAGTATTATAATGCAGTGGTAGTGAATACACCAGTAGACTCCCCGGATTTGTTTTCATTTCTTGGGTATCATTTTGAGAAGGTAGATGGTAAGGAGGGGGTGGAAGGATGTTCCCTTGAGGAGAATGTTCGTGCTGCTTATATGCCTAATTATCCTTACCATCTACTTGTTTCAATAGATTATTCCTCACAAGAACTCAGGATTCCCGCTAATTTAGCAAATGAACCAGTATGGATTGATGCATTTACTACAGGTAAGGATGTTCATGTGTCAACGGCTATGACTTGTATATGTCATGGTGATGAGTCGTTGTATAACAGAGAGGTAAGGAAGACAGCGAAGGTGTTAAATTTTGGGAGCTTATATGGTGGGTCAGCCAAGTCATTTTCAAGGCAGCTTGGTATACCTGAGAATGAGGCACAGGTATTACTTGACAATTGGTGGGGTAATCTTTTAGGAATCCGTAGTTGGAGTAATGGTGTGAAGGCTTATGGGAGACAGTACGGTGAAGTTTCAACATATTTTGGGCGTAAGAGAAGGGTGAGGTATTGGTACAGTTCTGGAAACCGTAGGTTGGAAGGATATGCAGATAGAACTGCTGTGAATCACTCTGTTCAAGGAACAGCAGCAGATATGATGAGAATAGCTTTAATAAAAATATATAACTCTTGTAGGAAGTGGATTGGAAAAGAAGACGGGATTTTTCTGAAATCGTCAATACATGATGAGATAAACTTCTCTATTGACGCAAGAGATCCTGTCAGGTTTACGGAGATGGTGTTGACTCTACAAGACATTATGCAGATTAAGATACCGGAGTGGAAGGTGCCTATGCTTGCGGAGATTTCTATTGGAAGGTCATGGGGGACGATGTTTCCATTTACTTATACAAACGGAATGTGGGTTCCGAAGAAAGGGTGATTATGCTGGTGTTGAAAAAGGGTCAACCGTTTATTTTGACGTTTAAGACCCCTTTTACTTCTATCTACAAGAAGTATGTAAGTATTCATGTTTCTAAAGAGATGCATGGTGATTTTGTACTTGTGGAGAGGGGCGTCTTGGTTGATGGTAGTTCTGTAGTTGTTACTATGGAGGAAGAAGATAAAAATTGTCAGTATGGGTGGGTAAGGTTTTCGTATTGTGATCTTTCGAGATCGAAGATTTTTTCTTCTAAGTTGATGTATAGGGTGGTGTGATATGAGGGATGTGGGTGTTGTTAAAAAAGGTGAGAGTGTTCATAATGCTCTTTCTGATGAAGAAAAGGCCGAAGATGAGGCTATTGATCGTGCTGCTAAAGACCCGTGCATAGAGTGTAAGATAAAGGATGATCTATTTTGTCGGATGTGTGCGAAGAAGAAGAGACACAAGAGAATCCTGAAATTTTTAGGGGAAGATTGATGCATTTTGTCTTGATTAGGTTGGGTAATGAGACGTATCGTGAGCACAGGGATGTTTGTGTAAGCCGGGCTATTGAGCTTGCGAATCAGAATGGTCATACCTACTCGATTGTGACAGACGTAGAAAGAGACAGGTACATAAAACCGCACGACCTAAGAAGTCCTTTGTGTAGTGTATCAGAATTATCTGATATAGTACGATTCAAAATGGCTTGTGAGATACCGGACCTTTTATATCTTGATACTGATTGTTATTTGAGGTCTATCCCGGTATTTGATAAGAAGGACAAACCGTATTTTGTGTTTGGGGATATTTTTATCTTCTATGTAAACAACTGTTGTAACATGTTTTCTGAGTGGCTTGATAGGAGAAGAAAGAAGTTTATGGGAAGTGCTACTTGGTTTTTTCATGCTATAGATTATTTTAATGAGTGCTATATTATACCCGATGCTTGTTATGTGCATGGCTTCTTTACAACTCAGGGTATTCGGGCAGGTCTTCAAAGATTAGAGGTGGTCAGATGAGTTTTCCTGTGAATGTGGATAGGATTATTGTTTACAGCAGGGAAGGGTTTGATACTGATGTTGTCCAGTTTTTGACAAATTATTCAAACCCGAAGGTTTACTTTGGTGGTATACGGGAAAAGGGTGGTCTTATTATGCAGTTTGAGACTACAAAGGATTATGGTGTTGAGTATGTAAGGACTGTGTTTGGAATTGAACCAGAAACAAGGGGTGTCTGATGGCAGTAGGACTAAATATTCTGTCGTGTGCGAGTGTTGAGATAATGTGGGAGAATACTATCTTCGAGGGCAGTTCTGGGAAGATATACCCATCTGCTATCAATTATTTGGAAATGGCAGTTGCTACTTGTATAGGTCGTGGGATCACAGCTTACATCGTGGATAAGGGAATACGTGATGGTGGATTGTTTTTTGATGCGGTGCAGGGTTTTGGGGACATCGGGATAGATGTCTCTGAGCAAGAGGTGAAGGAAGAAGCTGACGATGCTGATTGGATTGTGAATATAGTTTGTACTACGAAGAGTTCTGAGCTTGCAGATGTCCTTACTGCAATATGTGATGATTGTACTATCCTGAAGATGTTGATTGTAGATGTTGCTTTGAATTTTGTAAATAACCCATATCTCAACTCTGATGAGATTCCAGAAGGAGAGTTGCCTGTATGACCTTGCTTATTGGAAAAAATTATGTGTTAGACGGTCGCCCTGTGAAGTGTGTGGCTTCGATAACTCGGCCTACTTTTGTGATGGAGTTTCAGGATCAGGAGTCGGTGTACGGTGGTGTGTTTCAGAGAGAGGTTATGGCTGGTCAATCAAATCAGTTTGTGGTATGTGAGTCTTCTCCTATTGTCAATGATATGAAGGAGAGTGTCTGATGGTTACGAAGGAAGATGTTTATGCTTGTAGGTATTGCCTTGGTACGAAGGAGTTCAAGATTGAAGACGATAATTTTGAAAAAATTAACGCCGAGGCGAGAGCAGCCCGGAAGTGTCTGGGATGTGGCCGGAGTTTGGTTGTAGCGGACATGATTAAGATTATTGGCCCATATATAATGATTGAGCCTATTCAAAAAGAAGTTAAAACAAAGGTAGGGTTGATTATCCCCTCTACGTGTTGGCGTGTGTGGAGAATTGGTAGGGTGGTCCGGCTTGGGGGTCCGTCTGTGTACTGGTCGCAAGGTGGGGGTAAAAGAAACTCGTTTGGTCAGCAGGTAGTGGAGGTGCCAAAGGGACGAATGTACCACTGTCCTAACGTGGTTGTGGGGGATATAGTGATGTTCCAGGACTTGGCGGTGCGTTCGATCAATGCCGGGTGCAATGAATATTTTTTGATTCATTACGATGATGTGGAGTTGAAGATGGACTCTATGGATGATCTAATGCCTATGTAAATCAATCACTTACAACCCTCAAAAGTTTTTGAAGATTTCTATTGACAAGCATCCAAATAAGGTGTATATTAAAGGTGTAAGAGAGACAGGGGAGAGACGGGAAAGAGACGGGAAAGAGAAGAAAAAATAAGGGAGGTAAAGATGTCAGAAGCGAAGAGAGTTACGGGGAAGATGAGTTACAAGTCGTACAGGTGCCTCAAGTGTGGGGCGGTGAGTTCGCACCAGACTAATCACTATGGAGAGATTTACCCGCGTTGTGGTGAGTGTGGATGGAAGCGACCGTTTGAGAAAGGTCAGCCGCACCAGTGCTTAGATCCAGTGCCGGAGGGGTGGGATGTTCCTGAGCCGTGGAAGATGGTAAGGCTCAGAGACATTATGGAGTTGGTCAAAGATTTTTCGTGATTCTACTTGACATTGCTTCTGGTTTGTGGTATATTAGAGATGTAAGAGGGGAAAGAAGAAAAATTGGAGGTTTGGTGTGGGTGTTTTTCTTGTTTTGGTCTTAATGGTTTTTGTGGTTGTCTCTTTGGTTCGCGGGGCTGTCCGTGACTTCAAAGCCGGATACCATGAGGGGTCCAAATGAAGAACACCTTTGATCCTGTCAGTTACTTTCGTCCTTTCTTGTGTGGTACTCGAAGAGTGACCTATGAGGTGGGGCGGTACGTGGTTCGTGGTGCTACGGATGATCGGTTAATTGCCACTTATTTAGACAAGCAATCGGCTATCAATCACGCAGTCAATTCCAGCAATCGGAAGTGAGGTTGTTTGTGACTGTGAAGAATCCTTCGTGGGCGGTGCAGGAAGAGTTACTGTCTGACGGGTCAAAAGCGTATAATGTGAGGAACGCTTACGCAGACATAACAATACATGCACGGAACCAAGAAGCTGCTATACAGATAGAGTATTACCTGAACGAGGGTTCTGTTGACTAAGGGAGTGACGAAGTGGGAGGTACTTGTGATTTGTGATCAATACAAACGCGACCCATTAAACTGTGATGGTTGCGTGCCAGTTTCGTATATACAGTGTGAACGTCCATCACCGTTGGTATTAACGGAGAAGGTAGAGGAGGATTACGAAGATTACGACTCCCATCCTAATTCTGTGAATTGTTGAAGATTTTTGTTGAAGACTTTTATAGAATGGTGTGGAAATTCCGTCTAAGGGATGCGATCAAGCGACGGCGGTTCTTAGACAACAACCGTATCGGGCAGGTTGCCTTCCACACCATTTTACAGAAGTTTTTGGCAGTAGACAACGGCAAAGGCTTGATTTGAGAAGGATGGTTGTGGAGTACAGGGCTTGGTTACAGCAATGTAACTGAAGCATAAGTCTTTTGTTGACGATCAGGCTAACGTCTACTGCCATTTTGTTCTTTGAGAGGTTGACAGCTTACAGATCCTCTGACCGTAAATGGCATGTGGGTGATGAGCAAATTTTTCACAAGGCTAAAACAGTGGGAAAGTTGCAGATTTCCAACTGATAAATCCTTGGCCCCTGCAAGGGCTTCGCTTCGCTCGGCGGTGTTGTCAACCTTTCTTTTTAACTTTTAAGAAAAGGATGTTGTATGTCAACGAGAGCGGTGATGATTGGTCTGCTTGTTGAGTCGGATGAGGACAAGAAGGGGCTTTACGGCGGTTTTGTTGAGTTGGGTTTTACTTCTCCGAAGATCATTCACCAGTTTAATACTATGCCCGGAAAGGGTGGTGAAGGTGGACGAAGTGATGTTCTTGTTGAGTTTGATGACAAGGATATTCCGAAGCTCGCCATACATCCAATGCATCTTCAGGGTGGTTTTTCTTGGGATGATGATTATTTTCGGAATAATCGGGAGTTGATACCTTCCGAGTCTCTTCAGTATTTTCAAAAACAAGTGACTGAGGAGTCTCCGAAGGTAGAGGTTTTGAAGCCTGAGTGTAAGCTGCTTGAGGGTGATGGTAATGTGTTTGTTCTTGCCGGGAAGGTGGGTAAGACTCTCAATCGGGCTGGTCTTGGTGATAGGGCAGACGAGTTTTACGAGAGGTTGCCAAGATGTGACGGGTATCACGAGGCAATAAACCTGATGAGTGAGTACGTTGAAATCGTATAACAAGAGAAACAAGTAATAGGGTGTGGCAAAGGTGGGAACATTGTTGACTGCCATCTTTCGGGATGACTTTCAGCACTTTTTGAGGGAACCCTTTCTTGTCTGCAAAGTGCAAACCAGCTTCCGATAATGTAGGGAGTAAACGTGCAGAACCCTGTTATCTTGTTTCTTTTTTGATTTTGGAGGATTTATGCTACTTCATTGAATATTGAGATCGTTCACGTAGGAGCTTTACATCTTTGGACGGCTTCGGGCTAACAAAGTACAGGGAGCGTTATGCTCTGTACCTAAAAAAGCCCCTGTGTAACGGCAGATTATGGTAGACTGTTCTCTTTTCCGAGGATACCGTGCATGGAGTCTATCGTCGGGTAGCTGAGAAAGGGGTGGAGGGAATGACCCTCTGCCCCTCACTTTTTCTTTTCTTTTTTGTGAAATATTCGTATTGTTTTATAGGGAGGTAGGATTATGAAGTTGATTCCAGTTAAATCTTCTAATGTTAGTTCTTTGGGATACATTGCAAGTAAGCAGGTACTCCATGCCGCGTTTACGAATGGTTCTTTGTACGAGTACCATGACGTGCCGGAGAACGTGTTTATCGAGTGTCTGGGTGCTCCTTCCGTGGGTTCGTACTTCGCTAAGAATGTGGCTCGGAAGTTTTCTTTTTTCAAGGTAGAGGATGGGACGTGCCGGGGGTGTGAGTTTCTTGATCTTGTGGTTAGTGATCAGTATGAAAATATCCGTATTCCTATGTGTAAGAAGTTCAAAATTGAAGTACCAAACCTTGCTCGTCTTGAGGATTGTGATGAGCCTTTCTTTCGGGATAGGGTAGTGTGTAAAAAACCAGAAGGCGTATGAAGGAACGGTCTGATGTTTACAGTTGAGATTCGTGTTAATGGTAGTCTTGTGGCATGTGCTACCGGACAGAATACGGGTTGGGCAACTGAGGAAGGTGAAGGTGTTTATGATTATGAGTATTATCAACCTTCTTTAGAAAAGAAAGTAAAGTCTAAGATAAAGCGGGGGCAGGTGTATCATAACAAATCAGATGGTATTAGGAAGCTGGTATCTGCTGTTCTCAAGGATGTTGATGTTTGATAAGGAGGATGTATGAATTATCCAAAATAGGAGGACTGTATGCGTATGTTGATGGAGTTTCTTCTTGTTGTTTTGATTTTGGTTGCTTTTCTTTTTGTGTCTTGGAAGTTGGTTTTGTCAAGGGTTCCTTTTATTGCAGTTCTTTTTAAGAAAGCTGCAATAGAGGAGGATGTTTCTTTGGCAGATACGGTTTCTAAGGTCGATATGAAGAAAGCAGACAAGGCTTCTAAGAAGGTTGATTCTTTTCTGAGACAGTGATATTTCACAATTTTTTTAAGGAGATTCTGGTATGCCAAAGAATGATCCGTCTGTTGTGCCTCTCAAGTCCATTTTGTCTCTTATTGGTCTTGGTGGTGCTTTGTTGATTGCTTTGGTTGTTGCTCTTAACATTGTGGGGTTCAATAAGGCCGGTGAGTTTGTGATTGTGCAGGATCTTGGTGGTGCGCTTCATGTAAAGACAACGGCAGGGCCGTATGGGAAATTTCTTGGTCATGTGGATGTGTACCGTCAGGTAGTGACAGTAGTTTTTGGACAGGCACCGGGACACAAGAGTTTTGAGGCTGATGAAGTTCCTGTTATTTTCAATGATGGTACTCGTGCTTTGATCCGTGCTCAACTTCGTGTTTCTCTTCCGTCAAATTCTGAACAGATGAAGGCAATTAAAAGTCAGTTTGCCGGAGGGTTTGAGCATCTTGTGAGTAACGGCATTGTGCCTGTAGGTGCGAATGCAATTAAACTTTCAGCGAATCTTCATTCAGCACGAGAGGCTTATACTACTCTTGCTGTTTTGCAGAGTGAGATTGAGGATCAGTTGATGTATGGTACTTATCAGACACGTTCTGTTGATAAGTGGATTCATAGGGCTGTAGGTGATTCCGAGCGTGTACGAATGACTGAGATTGTGCTTGACAGTACGAATAAACCACTAAGAAATCCTACAGTTTTGGAGCAGTTGGGGTGTCGAGTAACGCAGTGTCAGATTGACGTACCGAAGTTTGATAATGCAGTGGATGATATGATTAAGAAGCAGAGGGATCAGACATTGCAGACGGAGGTAGCGAAGCAGAACGCTATCCGTGCGAATCAGGATAAGTTGACTGCGGAAGCTGAAGGTCTTGCTGCTGTGATGAAGGTGAAGTATCAGAAGGAGCAGGAGAAACAAGCAGCGGTAACTGATGCTGAGAAGGAAAAGGCTGTTGCTTCTTTGATGCGGGATGCAGCGGAGTTTACAAAGAAGAAGCTCATTTTGGAGGGAGAGGGTGAAGCTGAAAAGCGTAAGTTGATTATGTCAGCGGATGGTGCTTTGGAGAAGAAGCTCGAAGCATACAAGGCTGTTCAGCAGATGTGGTCAGAGGCTTTTTCAAAATATTCAGGTCAGATTGTTCCGACTACGGTGATGGGTGGGTCGGTTGGTGGTGGAAATGGTGCTACGAACTTCATGGAGATTATGACTGCGAAGGCGGCGCGTGATCTGTCTTTGGATTTGAGTGTTCCCGGTAAGAAGTAGTGTGATTAACAGATAACATGAGGGTGTTATTCAAGTAACACCTTCTATTTTCTTGAAAGGGTTTTGTATGAAGAAGTTGGTTAATATTCCAGATAAGATCCTGGATAAGAAGATTGACAACAGTGCAAAGCGTATAGCTGATGATTTTGTTGCTACAAAGAAGGATAAGGCAGTTGTTTTTTGTGAGTTGTTTGCTCAGGGGAAACGTCTTGGGTTGGAGACACCAGAGCAGACCAAGGATTTTCTGAAAAGGTACAAGTACGTCTCTTTTGGGTGTTTGTCAGATATTCAGGAAGCAACGGAGTTTTTGAAAAAGCAGAAGGCTGTAGAGGAAAACTCTTCTGATGATCTGATTAAGTGGCGGCAAGCTGTACGGGAGAGACTTATTTCTGGTAGGAAAGTGATTGATGCCCTTGATGTGGATGCAATGCAGAGGAAGAGGTTGTATTATGATAAGAGGAGAAAACTTTTTGCCAAAAGGCAGAAGGATATTGATTGGTATAATAAGGTCAGTATTGCTCTTGTTAAGAAGATCAAGGGGATGAAGTCTTTTGAGCGGTTTGATCTTGACCAGTTCTAATACAAGGATTATCACCTACACTGAGGAGGGGCTATGGTAGCGTCTGTTAATTCGTGGCTTGTGCGGGAGAAGCAGCTTCGTGGCCGGTTGTCTGAGTTGGTCAACATGAAGGGTTCTTTGACTTCCCGTACATCTTATTACGGGGATGACAAGAAAATTATTGAGCCTACCTATGATGTTAAGAAGGTAGACAGGCTGACAACGGATCTTCAGAACGCTCTCTTTACGATTGAGAATGCAATCAAAGAGTCCAATGCAAAGACGATGGTTGATGTTGATGTGGATTGTGCCTCTCTGATGAAGCCGATTGAGTAGGTGTACGTGGGATAATGCGGGATAGACGGCAAGGGTGACAGGGCTTGCTTTGTTGCCGGGGAATTTCCTTTACGTCATGGTTGTGGCAATGTAGGGCTATATTTATCTTGTTGTTGCTGACCTTACATACACAAACCTTCATTGGTTGTTGTTAGTTGTTGTACTTAGGATTTCCCAACTTGCCGTCTTCCCGATTTTTGTTGTGTAGGTGTGATAGACTTTACCAATGAACGACTCCCCTGATTTTGTTGTTGAAAACTCTGAGACTTCTCTTGACCTTTCTTCAAAGGCATTAGACAAGAGACGGGAAATTGCTATTGACATTGTGAGACTTCTCATGGATAATCTATATAAGATGTCAATGGTGAGTCTTTTGGTCGTGTATAGAGAACTTAAAGGGAGGGTAGATGGGTGACGGTCTTACAGACGCAAGAGTCCATAGGGATAATCCTACTATCGGGTTGACTTTCAAGGAGCAGACAGGTTGTGGGTCATCTTTTTTCTCTATCAAGTTTAATTGGCATGATAAGGTGAAGCTGGTCGAAGTGTTTTGTGGGTCATCTTCTAAGGGCGGGTGTTCTTCAAATACAAAAATGACGGGGCGGCTTGTCTCTCTCGCTTTACAAAACAATGTCCCTATTGAGGAGATTTTGGATCAGCTTGAGTCTGAGATATGTCCTACGGCTCGGTATCGTGCAGGGCGTGATGAGGGGTTTAAGAAAACTGGAAATAGTTCTTGTAGTAAGGCACTTGCATCTGCGATACGAAAGACTTTACAAGCGCAAAAGTTTTTTGAGGATCATCAAGATGAGTTGAGGGCGATTTTTTCATCCGTAGATGATTTGCGAGGTAAGACCGTAGAACTTGCGAAGGATAGGATCGAAAAATCAAGATTGTCTGAGATTTTTGAGAAATCAGAACCGTTTGATGTGTTGCCAGAGGATCTTCTGGTGGATCTTCCAGCGGACATGAGTGTGGTCAAAGACAATGTTGCTGGAGTGAAAAGTTTTGAAATAAGTGACATTCCTGTAGGATCTCCTTTGTTGGAACCTATTCGGTTGAGTCAGGCGAAGGAGAGAGCAAAGTTTTTTACGGCTGGTGTGCCCTACGTTGGTGATGAGGGCAAGGGTGAGGATTACTGGATACAGCGGGGGTTATGCCCTGAGTGTCGGGCTGCGTTGGGGCATGAGGAGGGGTGTGTGATCTGTAGGCGGTGCTCGTTCTCCAAGTGCTGAAAAATGTCGAGTTGAAAACAAGGTGATTTGAAAGTTGGCTGGAGTTGAAATGCTCTGGCCTTTTTTATTTCGTTTATTCTCAATCACTTACAGAGGTCAAAAGTTTTTGAAGATTTCTATTGACAAGCATCCAAATAAGGTGTATATTAAAGGTGTAAAAGAGACAGGTGATGAGAGAAAGAGAAACAAGAACTAAGGAGGTAGAGAATGAATCTCAGAGCAAGTACAGTACAGGCGATTGGTGAAAAGGTGACAACGGTATGTGAGTTGGGTGGTGTTGGGCTTGGGTATATACTCCCAGAATCTTGTTGGGAGGATGGTAAGGTGCCAGTTGAGAATCTGGCGTTTCAGTCTGGTGGTAATGGATTCTACTATCCTAAAAAGTTCAAACAAGTTCTTCGGGATGGTGGGCAAGGTTACAAAGATGTTGTCAATCGGTTGGTTTCTGGTGGTGGTGTTTCTCGTGCTTATTCTCTTTAAGTGTGGTTGTAAGAAATGCTCACCATTTATTAAGGAGTTGTGAATGAACAAATATTGTGAACATGTTTTTACTAACGAGAGTGACAGCGAAATGTGTTGTTTGTCTGGTGAAGTATGCCCTCATTTTTTTAAGGACATTGCCAGTAATTGTTGCGAAAAACGCGCCGCATATAAGGGGAGTCACGGGCAACAGTCAGGTGGGATAGATTCTTCACGTCCCGGCGTTCTTGAAACGCATTTTCCCGTAATAGGGCAGGATGTTTCTTTATAGGAGGTAGATAATGAGTCTCGTCAAGATCATTGATGTGTCTGCTGTGATTCGGGAGTTGCTGAATGCTGGTGGGGATCACGTTACTCCTCGCCCTAAAACTCCTGATATGCGGGCTTTGATTGTTGGGAAGGAGCGGTTTATTCTTTCTAATGATGAGGCAGTGCATGAGGTTCGATCCCGTAGGTCTTCCATGTTTTTAGATTTGGAAGAGGAAGACGGGGTTGCCCTTTTCAATGGTGTTATTGTTCGGAGTTCGGGAAGGGTTGAGGTTCCTGCTGAGGAATTTTTGCGAGTCTGTCTGGAGGTTTTTTCTGAGGAGTTTGTTGGGGGAGAGTTGGGTGAGTGGGTTCGTCGGTTTGGTTCACGGATTGAGAATAACTATGAGGTTCTTCTGGACTCCATAAAAACTCACCTTAGCCTTGACCCAAAAGATTACCCTCGCGGGGTGATCAAGGATGGGGTGTGGTCTGAGTGGGCATGAAACAATACCACTACATTATCTGCTGTGTTGATTCAACTGCTGAGAAGATTCACAGGATGGTGGATCGGGCACGGTCTATTACCTATGAAACTTTTCGGAAGTATGTAGATACCGGGGAGATTAACCGGCAGTTTGGGTATGGCCGGGAGTGGCTTGTTTTGAAGAATGACTATCATGTATCTTATCACAAGAGTTTTTACGATGGCGCGCCTTGTGTTTACATGGTACATTCTGCAATAGAGTATATTTATGGATAGGGGAAGCGGTTTATGAATATGAGGAGGTATGAGCATATTTTGACGGGTCATGTGCAAGAGGGTGATCTTTTGGTATGGCCAGATCGTGGTGTTGTTGAGCTTGCTCTTGGGATGATTGGGCTTAACATTTACGATCCTGATACGGTGATTGTTCTTCGGCCAAAGTGCTCTTGTCGTGTTCCTAAAATCCCTGTCGGGTTTACTTCAATGGAAAAAGAAAAGATTCGATGTTGTTCTTGTGGAGGTAGTCTATGAGCTTTGAACATCGACAAATGACCGATGATGAGGCACAGACCTTTCTTTCTCTTTTGTTGATCAACGAGAAAGATCCAACGGCTTTTCAGCTACCTTTGTTTGAAAAATCTGCGCTACTTGCTTTAGAGCTTTTTGCACAAGGTAATCCCGGTCGTGCTGTGTTGTCCCTGATTGATACGATGGAGGCATACGAAAAGTACCTTCCTGAGAAGATAGACATATCTTTTATTTCAACTTTTGTTTATCCTGACGGTCCATACTCTCAGGTGGGGTTTGAGACTGTGTGGGAGGATAGGAAGAATGGCACCAAGGTTTGTGGGTACAATCGGATGATATAAGGGAGGTTTTATGGCGAACTGGCAGTATACTCTTGACATTGAGAAGACTTGGAAGAAGTCTAAGAACAAGGAAGTTGCGTTGTCTGTCTTGTCAAATGAGATTGCTGATAAGATGGAAGTTCTTCGCCCATCGTTGGCTATCAAGTTCAAAGAGGATTCAGGTATACTTTCTGAGCTTGATGATATTGTTTTTGATTTGCGCGATCTTGCCGGGTCAGAGGATAAGGATGACGTTGATATTTTTGATGAAATTTTCAGTCGGGTCTACGATTGGGCAGACACCGAGATACTGCCGAAGCAGTGGCCCCCAAAGAAGCTGTGTTGGGTGAAGACGGATTTTTGAAAAAGCTACCTAATGTAACTTGTTGTTTTTCAACGGGTTACAGTCCTTAAAAGTTTTTGAATATTTCTATTGACTTTTGTTTCGGCTTGTGTTATATTAAGAGTGTAGGGAAGATGAGAGTGAGGGAAGAGAGAAGAAGAGAAAGATGTGGGATGTAAGGACCAATAAACAATCATCTAAGAGGAGGTAGGGTTATGTCAGCGAATGTGAACTCAATGTTTTCGGGCCAGGGAATCGTGCCGTGGCACAAAGAGGGGACAGTCGTGCAGGGGATGCTTACTGCTTCTGAGGCAATTCTTGCGGCGGGGCTGAATTGGGATGCCGTGAAGATGCCGTGTTTCCTCAAGGCTTCTGATGGTTCGTTCTCGGAGTCTCAGGAAAATTTCTTCATCAAGCGTTCTGATGTGGCTGGTCTGGACGGGGTGATTGGTGCGGTTGGCAAGCAGTACCTCCCGCTGCAAAATCGTGAGGCTTTCAAGTTCTTTGATACCGTGATTGACAAAGGTGCGGCTGCTTACGATACAGCAGGTGCCCTTGGTCGCGGTGAGCGGATTTGGGTTCTGGCGAAACTGCCGGATCAGATCAAGGTTGGCGCAAACGACATCATTGACCAGTATCTTCTTCTGAGCAATTCGCATGATGGTACTTCGTCAATCACTGCCGCGCTGACTTCGGTGAGGGTCGTGTGTCAGAATACTTTGTCAATGGCCTTGGGCCGTGCTTCGCGGATCATCAAGGTGCGTCACACGAAGTCGATGGATGCCGGTTTGCAGGAAGGGTTGCGGGTGTTGGGTCTGGCAAAACAGCAGTCGGTTCAGGCCGAAGATGCTTTCTCAAAGATGGCGAGGATTCAGGTTGATACCGGGATGCTGGCTTATTTCCTTGAGTACGTGATTCCGAGTGCGGGTGTGGGTGGGAATTCAACTCGCTCAATCAACGTGCGTGACACCATCAAGAGTCTTTTCGAGGGTGGTGCGAAGGGTGCGGACTTGCCTGAGTTCAAGGGAACTGCGTGGGGGCTGTACAACTCGGTAGTTGAGTACGTGGATTACTACCGGAGTATCAAGGGTTCGGCCCGGCTGGAGAACATCTGGTTTGGTTCGGGTGCGGCGATCAAGGAGAAGGCGTTTGGGCTGGCGGTCCAGCTTGACACCGTGCAGATTCCGTAGGTTGGTGGGGAGGGGGCTGAAAAGCCTCCTCCTTCTTTTCAAGTTTTGTTCTTTGATTTGTGTGTGTGTGTGTGTGACGCGGGGTTGTAAACCCCTCACTTGTGCTCACATAGAAAGTAGCAGATATACCATGAGTGTTTCAGAAAAGGTAGTTCCCTTTCACGTTTTTCAGAACCATTGTGATGACCGGCATTTTTCGTATATGGGAGTGTCGGGGAAGTTCTTCGTGACGTGTAAGAAGGGTTATGACAAATGTAACTTTCGGGTTTGCCCTATTTGGAATTCGGATCAGGTGCAGGGTGTGCAGGATTTTTTGAGAAATGAGCAGGATCAAGAGCAGATCCTCGAAGAGGAGGAGACTGTACGGGAGGATTTGGGGATGTCCTTGCATGATGTTAATATGCGGCTTCGGCACAACGAGGCTATGCTAAGTGTGGATGATTCGTGAGGAGCTTTTATGAATAACCCAGAGCGTGTTTTTCAGCTTTGCGCAAGGTGTCTGGAGATGTACTCCCCGTGTCCTTCCCTGTTTGTCTATCAGGGCAAGCAAGTATGCCGTCTTCATGGGGAGTATGATTTCTACCCTCAAGTGACGGTTGCGTGTCGTGGTTGCGCGGAAGTTGGTGGTGTTTGCCAGAAGTGCGGGAAGCCAATTGAGAAGCCGGTTGAGAAAAAACAGGAGTAGTTGTTATGGATGTCAAGAAAGCCATAGAGCTTGCCAAGGTTTCTCTGGAGTTGGACAAGCCTTTTGTGTCCATTACACGAGAAGCGTTGACTGTTCTTGTGGAGGCTTCTAAGTTTCATCCTTCATATCGGTATACCGTGGATGATGTTGCTATTATTCATACGTTGGTAGATGGCCGTAAGGTAGTTTTACAAAGATAGTTGTTAGCCCGGTTCTTGGCTTGGTTACTCAATCTTTTTTCAAAAACTTCTTGACTTTACAGTTTTCAAAGATTATATTCAAGAGGGAGGAGTCACAAGTGAGTATATTGAACGGGTTTAGCAAGGATGTTGAGCAGAGATTATGGATTGAGCTTGCTATTCGGGGCAGGTTCGATCTGCTTGAGGTTTTATCTCAGGTCGAAAAGGGAGAGGTTAAGAAGCTCAGGGTTAAGCGCAAGTTGGTAGACGATTTGATTTTGCACAACACGGTGATTAAGTACCTTGAAAAGCATGGTGTGACTGTTGTTCGGGAAGATATTGTGAAGGGCTGATTGATATGCCGTCTTGTTTCATCTGCCATAAGAGTATTGTACAAGATGGTACGCGGTTGTATCTGGACACCGTAGGGCCGCTCACACACGGGGAGTCTGTCTGTGTGGGTTGTGCGAATCGTGAGGCTCTGAGGAGAAAAGTGGAGCGTTACCGGAAGGTTATAGAGGGTTTTGCTGCATTGGTCAGTAAGACCCCTTTTGATTTTGAGGGGCTGGATTCAGAGGCAGTAGCAGAGATTTTTGTAGAGCAGCATAGGTCTAATCAACATGAGATGGTGTTCTTTTTGAAAAAACTTATTGCAAAGCTCGGTGATAGGGCCGGGAACTCTTGTTATGAGGATGTTCGGAATCAGTGGGCGTTGAATTGGTGTCAGCGGGTGTCGAAGATTAGTGATGTCTAAGGGGATCTCATGGGTATTGGAATAAGAACAATTGCTGATTTAGACAGAGAGTGCCGTCAGTACGGGCTTTTTGTTGAGCCTACACGGAATAGTAAGACAGGTGGAAAGAAGTGCTCAAAGGATGACTATATTCTAGCACTTCGTAATTATCATCTCAAATTGAGGTATCCTGACGGGCGTATTCCAAAGCATTTACAGATGGTAATGAGGCTGGAAAGTCCAATGTTGGCTAATCGTTTTAACGCGGCTGCTCCTGATGTGCAGGCTGCGATATGGGACTCTGATGAGTGGGGATTTCAGGAGAAGATGGACGGAGTTCGTTTATTGCGCGTGTTTGTGCGTGGGGAAGGTCTTCATTTTTATTCAAGAGGTATTTCAGTTCGTGATTATCTGCCGATAGAATACAAAAACATCTATCAACCGAATCTTAATCTCGAAGAGTTGTCTTGTCAGTTTGATGAGTACATGGCAGACTCAGAGTTAGTTTGTACGAATCCAAATATCAGCACTGTTATGAGGTCAAGGGGTGTCTCGGATACGGAGACTCAGTTGAGTGCTGTAACTGCGTTGCTTGGTCTTAACGATGCTGACTCTATCTCAATTCAGAAAAACGAAGGTTGTCCACTGAAGTTTTTTGCTTTTGACGTTATGAATTTTAATGGGTCATGGTTGATTGAGGGTGGAAACCGGCAGCTTACACAGATCGAGCGAGAGAAAGTCACAAGGATTGTTTGTACTGTGGAAAAGGCTGCGGGGCTTAACGTAGAGTTTCTTGAGACGGTTTACGATAAGGTAGGCAAGAAGGATTTTTACGAAAAGATTATTGCGGCCAAGGGTGAGGGAGTGATTGCAAAGCACGTTAAAGCTCTGTACTTGGCACAAGAGAGTCGTGCTCGCTGTAAGTGGATTAAGATTAAGCGGACTGTCTCAGGGTCACTTACGGACACTTCGCTAAATGACACGATGGATGCATTTGTAAGCGGGTGGGAACCGGGAGATAAGGGTAAAGCCTACGAGAACTTGGTAGGGACACTGAAGTTCTCTGTGTGGTTGGTTAAGCCTAACGGGGAACGTGTGCAACATGAGATAGGTAATATCTCTGGACTTGCTTTGGATTTCCGAAAATCAATAACAGTTGTAGACGAGCAAGGTCTTCCTCATCTTGACCCGTCATTTATGGGTAAGGTCGCGGAGATTGACGGACAGAATATTTCGTCAAAGGCTTTGCGGATACGCCATTGTAGATTGATTCGGTGGAGGGATGATAAGAACTTGGATCAGTGTGAGGTTTATGAGGCTATGTTGAAAGATATGGTGTTCTAAGTAATATTTTTAATAAACAGGAGGTGTGTTATGTGTAAGGTTCTTGGTAAGGTTCTTGGAATTGTTGCGTTGTTTTGTGGGTTGTCTTTTGGTCAGAGGCAGATAGATTTTGAAGGGGATTTCTTTTTTCTTTCGTATGGTGGGGCTGAAAATACCTGTGGTCTTGGGTGTGGTTATAACAGGATGTATCCTACGGGAGGGTGTGCTTTTTTGACTCATCAAGCTCATTGGAATTATCAGGCAGATCCTTCAGTTGGTCAATCGGTGAATTGGAGATTTGTGTTGTTACATGATGGGGATTCTATAAGTCAGATAAGGGTCAATAAAGGAGGTGCTGAATTGGATAGGATGCATTTGAGTAGTGATTTTAGCAAGGGAGATACAGTTTGGATAGTTTTTACTATAAATGTGAATATGTTACCGGATACTGGATATGCAATTAAGTTCTATGATTTTCGTAGGGGTACGGTCATAATCTCTAAGACTTTTAGAGTACGGGAGTGGGGAACATCTGCTACTGTTAGAAATACTTTACAATGTAGAAATATAACACATACTTCTGGTGTTGTGAAGTATTCTTTGAGTGGTCGTGTTGTGCCTACTGTAAAGGGGTTAGTTGTAAAGGGTAGCTTGGTGACGTTTCGGCGCGGGAAGTAGTGTGAGTTATGGTTTACGTTATTTCCTGCAATGCAAGGGTTTCTCGGAATTCAGTTTTTATTGGTGATGGGTCGGTTTTTGAACAGAAACACAAGCCGTTCCCTTGGTGGTTTTCTTTTAGGTTTTTCAGAGTATTAGGAAGGGTGTTTACCAAGAGGATAAGATTTGCCTTTACTAACTATAGAGAGTATCTTACATATATGATGTCTGCGGATGAGCATTTCGCAGCATCATTTTCTATTTTAGTAGGATTAGCTCGAAAGGGGGACGTTACTCTGGTTTGTGATTGTGTTGATGCGGGAGGTTTGTTTTGTCATGGGTCGGTGATGAAGCATTATATCCTTGAGGCATTGAGGCGAGAAAAAGAAATAGACTCTCTTTTGTGATTAAGTTGTGAGGTTTTGAGTTTAACTATGTTAAGATCAACCAAACACATTTTGAAGTATCAAACTGGCACTAAATCTAAGCAATTAGACCAGTTATTTCAGGATTATAAGGTTGACTTACAGTTTTATGTGGATCAAATTTGGGATAAGAAACTTCCACTGAAGAAATTTCTATCTACGAAAGATTGTCCTTCAAATATACTTACACATTCAACATGGAAGTCAGCACTTTATAAGCAAGCATCTGGGATTATCAGATCCAATAAGGAAAAGAATAAAAAGTCAAAGCCGGAAATTAAGAGTGTCTCAATTTCTTTGAATGAGTATTTGTTTGACATCGAGTTTCAATCTTCCGGTCATTTTGACGAATTTATCCGTATCCGGTTGCCCTATTTTCAGGATGGTAAGCATCGAGCAGTCACAATAAACTTACCGATCAAGTATCACAAGCATTATCTGAAGTACGCTGATTGGAAGCGTAAGAAGAACATCAAATTAGTAAAAGACAGTGATGGCAAGTATTTTGTGTTTTTGACTTTTGAAAAAGAGGCACCTGTAATAAAGACTGTTGGTAAATCTTTGGGTATTGATATTGGTTACAAGAAACTTCTTTCAACTTCCGATGGTCAGTTCTTGGGAACCGATATTGAGAAGGTTTGCACAGATATATCAAAGAAGGTAAGGAACTCTAAGAACTTCAAGCAGAACTTGAGGTTTCGAGATAACGAAATTAACCGAGTTGTGAACGAGTTAGACCTGTCAAACGTAAACAGCCTTGTCATTGAAGACCTAAAGAATGTGAAGAGAAATACCAAGAAAGATCATCGAGTTTTGACAAAGTTTATGAACAAGTTACAGTATTGGGTCTATTTAGCGGCAATAGGTAAGCTGGTGCGAGCTTGTGAGGAGAACGGTGTTCTTCTTACAAAGGTCAATCCAGCTTACACTTCCCAGACTTGTTCAGTGTGTGGATCAATACACAAGGAGTCTCGTGTGGGCGAGCGGTACAAGTGTATTGATTGTAAAGTGGAGATGGACGCGGATTATAACGCAGCCATTAACATTTTGCACAGGGTGGCTAAAGAACCCTGCCAGAAAAGTCTGTCCACTATAAACTGTGGAGGATAGGCATTTGAGCCGATTGAGATTGAAAGTTGATTCCAGCAAGTCAAGTCAGGTCTTTCACTGTATCGTGAAGGAATGGCACTATCTCCTGTACTGTAAGGAGACTGATTCTGTGCAGGTTGCGGCAAAGGTAGGGGATAGTAGTGTGTGTCTGTCAGTTCCCAAGGGAGTTTTTGATAAGATATTTGAGCCTACAGCTACATCTTCTCTTGGTGCTTTTATCAAGAAGAAGATGGCTAAGTTGGGTTACTCTCAGCATGACTTAGCTTTTCAAAGTGGTGTAACTCAGATGGCAATATCAAAAATTATCAGGGGTGTGACGCGGGGGGTTAATTCAGCGACTCTATCGAAACTTGCGGTAGGGTTAGGAGTGACTGAGGATGACCTAAAGAAAACAATGGAATAAATCTCAAAGAATATCGGAGGATTGGATGCTGCCCACTACTTCCATAGTCCTTGATTCTGTGTCTACAACTGATAATTCTCCTGTGGTAACTGTAACTTCGTTTACGGTTAAGGAGGCGTTGGATTACTTTCGCCCGTTGGCTTTTGGACTTTTTAAGCGATACCCGTCTTTGTGTTACATCATGGAAATTGACGAGTTTATATCTAATTGCTACATTCATTTTAAGGAATCTAAATTCCTTGAAAAGTATGGAGTAGTGTCTGACCCGTCAGTGAAAATTTGTACAAAGTTCTATTATCTTCTCCGGGGAATGAAAAATAGGGCAGTCGATATTCTTAGAGAGGATTCTCGTAAGATGAAGGTATTGCGAGATACCTTCAGGTGTGAAGAAGGGGAGGAATTGTCGCTTTATGATGTTATTCCAGATGATGATAATGTTGATGTTTTGGGTGAGTTAATTTTACAGGAAGCGATTAGTGTTCTTCCCAAGGACAGGCGTAAGCATCTTTTTCACGGAAAAATTCACGAGGATCACGAAGTTTATATAAACATCAAAGGACAACCCGAGAAAGTAACGGTTTGGTTTTGTCATTATTGGATTTATTACCTTCACTTGGAGGATTGGTCTAATACAGAAATTGCTGAGTTACTTAATGTGTCTGTCACTAGAATACATCAGATACTTCAGGGCTGTAGGTCCATACTTTCCGGGGTAGATAGGGTTGATGGTAGGCGGGAGTATTTTGATGTAGTTTCTATGAAGAACAGAGACAAAGACAAAAAGTTGTGTGCCCCGAGGGGTGGTTTTGATGACTTGGATGGGTATTTTGAGGGGTGGGTTGGTGTTCCAAAAAGTAAGTGGGTAGCAGTGACGGATAAGGGGAAAATGATTGATCTTGATAAGCTATCTCAGTCTCAGAAGGCGAGGATTAAGAGGAGGGCGGTGCGTGATTTGACGGATGAGGAGCGTATTGAGATAGGTATTTCATTGATGAAGTTGCAACCAGTTACTAACAATTGAGAGGAGAGCGAAAATGCAGACATATCTTTTGCGCCGAACATATAACCCTGTTTGGACAGAGGGAATTTTTGTAGTAAATGACGCCAGATTTTGCTACACCTTGGAAGATGTGGTTCGGCCAAAGGGTGCTGTGAAGGTGTTCGGTAAGACTGCGATACCGGCTGGACGGTATGAGGTGGTGGTAAACTTTTCAAATAGATTTCAAAGACAGATGATTTTGTTGCTGAATGTTCCGGGATTTGATGGTATACGTGCTCATGGGGGTAACACGGCAGTAGATACAGGTGGATGTTTACTTTGTGCATACAACAGAGTATCCCCCGGAGTTATTCAGGGTACGGCTGAAAAGGAAGTTACTGCGGCTTTTTTGGCATATTCGATGGAAAAGAACTATATTGAGGTTATTGATACATTTCCCTACGTTGGAGTAAATTCATAGTGGAGTATGTGGAGATTTACGTCGATGGGGCGTGTCTAGTGAATCCGGGTCCGGGTTCTTGGGCTGCGGTTTTCGTTTGTAAAGGTAAGTCTAAGGAAGTTTCAGGATATGTGTCAGAACATACAACAAATAATCGAATGGAGTTGATGGCGGCAATTCAGGGATTGAGTGCATTGAAGCGTGGTGTTACTGTAGCGACTATATTTTCAGATAGTCAGTATCTTGTTAATACCATGAATGAAGGTTGGAATAGAGGGGCAAATATTGATCTTTGGGAAGAGATTGACAGGTTGGTAATTCCTCATAAAAAGGTTGTGTGGGTGTGGCAGAAGGGACACGCGGGTTCATTTTACAACGAGAGGGCTGACCTGCTGTGTCAGATAGCCTTGAAAAACCGTCGCGGTAAGGAACTACAGTGAGTGAGTATCCTGCACTGGTAATATCATCCCATCTTGCGGTCCTACACGAAAACTTGGCTGCTTGTGGAATTGACATTAATATAGTTACGGGACAAGAGGACTTATTTGATTTCATTAGGCAATATTCATGCATTTCTTTGAATAGTCCGGTAGCTCTTTCTAACTTGTCTGTTTTGCAAAGGTATCATTCAAAGTTGTTGAAATTCATAGAGGAAACAAAGATCCCGTTGATATGCCTTGCATCTGAAGATAATTTTTCACCTGTCTTTCTGTCAAGGTTTAAGACGGTTAAGAAGACACCAGTGATTTTGAAAAGAGAAGCAGATAATTTCAGGTTGGTGTGTGATGATTTTGTGGAGGGTAATGTTACAGATTCGGATTGGGTAAGGTTAGCAGTCTCATATTACCCTTTACATGTAGCGATAGCCCAGACTAATTTATCAACAAAAGATAAAATAAGGCAGATATACTTATGACAATACAAACTACTGATCTATCTTCACACGAGTTTCGGGAATTTTATTGGCAAGAGGAAGCGTTTGTTTATGACTTGGAGGAGGAAGAGGAGAGTAATGGAGATGAGTATGAGGATGATGTTTGTTATGAGGACATCGGGGATCAAGAAGTAGGGATGGAGTAACTGTGAGGGTCTACTTTAATCAAGATACTATTCAGCTTTTGTATTTCTTGTTCCCCGGCTACAAGACGGTAACTGATGTTGAGTGGAGTGGCGCGAGTGGGAAAGTTATTTATTTTGTTCAGCCGAAGGATAAGATAGTTGAGATTGACAGGCAGATGCAGCATAGATTTACTGATTATGTGATAGTAACAAAGAATGA
>Ga0315284_10000255_pt1 | contig 73330 bp, 67 predicted proteins | sample YL17G09_16_MG_FD_203696 | JGI IMG/M metagenome (GOLD analysis project Ga0315284, IMG submission 203696) | Sediment microbial communities from Yellowstone Lake, YNP, Wyoming, USA - YL17G09_16 | ecosystem: Environmental > Aquatic > Freshwater > Lake > Sediment | place: USA: Wyoming | collected...
AAAGATTTTCTCTTTTTAAAAGCAGACTTTCGGCTTTGAAGATTTCTTGCCTGTGATTTTCAGTTTCTCTTTGGCTAGCCTCGATTAATTTCTGGGATTTTGCCTTTGATTCAGAAAGAATGGTTTCTGCTTCAGTCTTTGCCTGAGAAATCATTTTTCCAAGCTTTTCTTCAATGCTGCCCATCTTTTTCCTGGCGATTGACTGACGGGCAAAATACCCCAAAACCGCACCGCTTGCTAAAGATAAAACAGCCGCAACAATATAGATTAATTGGTTCATGATAAAAACTGACTAGGTTTGCTGCATTAAAACCGAGTCTTTAAAGTTTTAAGATTTTGTTTTAATGACCTTGTCAATCAGGCCATAAATCTTAGCTTCTTCAGAAGAAAGATAAAAATCGCGATCAGTGTCTTTCTCTATTTTTGCTAATGTCTGGCCCGTATGTTTTGATAGAATCTGATTTATTTTCTCTTTTATCTTGAGAATCTGCTTTGCCGTAATTTCAATCTCAACGGCCTGGCCCGTGACTCCACCAGCGACCTGATGCAGCAGGATTTCGGAACTGGGAAGGGCAAATCTTTTGCCCTTTTTCCCGGCTGCCAGTAAAACCGCGGCCATTGAGGCAGCCATGCCGACACAAACCGTAGAAACGTCCGGTTTAATGTATTGCATGGTGTCATAAATTGCCAGACCAGCTGTGATTGAACCCCCGGGGCTATTGACATAGATTTGAATGTCTTTGCCCGGATCCTTGGAAGCCAAAAACAGCATTTGAGCGATAATTGAATTCGCTGCCATGTCGTTAATTGGTCCGGCTAAAAATATGATTCTTTCTTTTAAGAGCCTTGAATAAATATCATAGGCTCTTTCGCCAAATTGAGATTTTTCTATAACGGTTGGAATCAAATTCATGACAATAGTATAACAAAAAACTGCTAGAAAGTAAATCCTCACTGTTTAAAAAACTATATTTTAGAGATCTCAAACCAGAAAACTGACGATTAGCAAAGCAACAATGTTAATAATTTTAATCATGGGGTTAATGGCAAGTCCAGCCGTATCTTTGTAAGAATTGGCAATAGCGTCCCCAATAACTGCCGCTTGATGAGCCAGGGAATCTTTGCCGCCATAGTTTCCTTCCTCAATGTATTTTTTGGCATTGCTCCAGACAGTCACTCCCAAGGTCATGAAAATGCCCAGGAAAATCCCGGCCAGAATGCTGCCAATTAAAACCCCTGCCAAAACCAGAGGCCCCAGGACAAAGCCGACTGCTATTGGCGTCAAAACCAGAATCAGACTGAAAACGAGCATTTCTTTCAAGGCTAGTTTTACAAAGGCGTCAACACCTTTTGTCTGTTCTGATTTTGCGTCTCCTTTCACTGGTTCTGAGGCCTGAGAAAACTGACGCCTGATTTCATTAATAACTGAATCGGCGGTTCTGCCAGCTCTGGTCATTATTAAAAAAGAAAATAGATAGGGAACCAAACCTCCTAGAAACAGACCAATAATAACTCTGGGGTCGTCAAAAGAGAAATTTAGCCTGGCACCAGAAACCATCAACTCCTGGCTGAAAACAAAGAAAATCACTAACGAAGCCAGTCCTGCTGAAACAAGACTGTAGCCATCAGTCATTGATTTAGCCGCATTGCCGGCATCATTAAGAGCATCTGTAATTTTTTCTAGATCCTTGTCAGACTCAGGCATTTCAGAAACACTGCCAGCTTTCTCAACTGCCACGCCAAAGGCATAAATAGAAATTATAATTCCAGCCAGAGAAACCATGGCCACTGTTGCCAAGGCCACGCCATAAATCCCTGCCAGCCAAAAACTAACAAAGACTCCTAGGAAGATAAGAATCGTCGGCAAGATCGTTGCCTGCATGGCAATTGCCAATCCGATAATAATATTGCCCGCATAACCGCTTTGGGAGGCAGAGGCAATCATTTTCACTGGCTTATGTTTCTTGGAAGCAAAGTATTCTGTAATCATGAAAATTCCGGCTATCATGGCCAGTCCTGCCAGAGAAGCCAAATAAATCTTATTTCCAGAAACCGAAAGCGATATTGAAGAGGTAATTTTCCTGATCACCGGATAAAAACCAGCAGCTGCCATTAAACCGGAAACAATCAGTCCCTTATAAACGGTTGCCTTGATGTTCTGTTTTTTGGCAAAATTGACAAAAAAGCTGCCGATGATCGAGGCTAAAATGCCTATTGTCCCCAAAAGAATCGGCAAAAACACCAGCGGCGAATCTCCTGAAAACAAAACCCCGGCTAAAATCATGGCTGAAACCAAGGCAATAACATAGGTTTCAAAAAGATCGGCTGTCGTACCAATACAGCTATTGATATTCTCGACGCCATTTTTAAGAATCTCTTCTTTGGTTTTGCTGACTGAATTCAGCTTGGTGAAAACACCTTCGCCGATTCTGGCAAAAACCGAAATCAAACTTCCTCCAAAACCTAAAAAAATCAAGGATCTTAAATCATTGGTCAAGAGGTAAAAAACCGAAACAACTAAAAGCCCCAGTCCTACAGCCGAAAATCCAGCAACAGAACTGCTTTTAAAAGACAGCTCCAGAGATTTTTTGAGTTCGCTTTTAACCGTTTCAACTGCTTTTAATTTTACATTGTTTAAAAGAGAGGCTGCTATTCCCATGAACCCGGCCGCAATTGAAGCGATGGAGCCGATTAAAAAAGCAAATCCTGACTTGAAACCGAAGATCAACCAGAGAATAAAAAAGAGAGAAATAGCAACAATGGCAATTGTTTTTAAAAAAGCTCTCTCTCCTTCTTTGACCGTTTGAGAAAGCCCAATTGTTAGACCTTCCCTGGAAGTTCGTCTGATTAGAAAAAAGACGAAAAGCAGGCTGAAAAGGGAAACAATGATAGGAAAATAAAGCATAAAAATCGGGTTGAAAGAGGAAAAATGCAAGCTAAAATTAGGAATTCCTATTGCTAAATAAACAAAGGTGCCAGGGCTAGAGTCAAGGTGCCCAACAACTTAATCAAAACGTGCAATGACGGACCGGCCGTGTCTTTGAAAGGGTCTCCGACCGTATCTCCGGTAACTGCAGCTTGATGGGCAAAAGACTTTTTCCCTCCCAAATTTCCTGCTTCAATGAACTTTTTGGCGTTGTCCCAGGCTCCGCCGGCATTATTCATTACCGTTGCCAAAAGAACGCCGGTAATTGTCCCTATCATTATCAGCCCGGCCACTGCTTCTGCCCCTAGAGTTAATCCTACCAACACGGGGATGCTGACTGCCAACAATCCAGGCAAAACCATCTGCTTTAGAGCTCCTCTGGTGGTGATGTCCACACATTTGGCATAATCTGGTTTGCTCGTTCCCGCCATAATTCCGGGATCTTCTTTGAACTGCCGACGGACCTCGTTAATAATGTAAAAAGCGGCTACGCCCACTGCCCTGATGGCAAGAGAACTGAAAAGGAAAACCAGCATTGCTCCGATAAATCCGCCTATAAAAACTTCTACCTTGGCTAAATCCACGATCGTTAATTTGGCTTCTTCCAGGTATGCCGAGAAGAGCAAAAAAGCAGCCAGGGCAGCGCTGCCCATGGCATAGCCTTTGGTCAAAGCCTTGGTCGTGTTTCCGGCAGAATCTAACTTGTCAGTAATCTTTCGAGCTTCTTGGGGCACTCCTGACATTTCAACAATGCCTCCAGCATTATCGGTGATTGGGCCAAAAGTATCCATGGCCAAAATATAGGCAGCGGTGGCTAACATTCCTATAGTGGCAACAGCCGTGCCATAAAGCCCCCCTCCTTCAAAGCCGCTCATGGCTCCTAATTTGAAAGACCCAATAAGGGCCAGGGAAATGGTAACCACGGTAGCAGCCGTGCATTCTAACCCGACTGAAAATCCTGTAATGATGTTGGTGGCGTGGCCGGTTTCAGAAGCCTTGGCAATCTCTCTTACCGGCCGGTACTTTGCTTCGGTATAATATTGGGTGATGAAAACAAAAGCCAAACTGGCTAAAATGCCTATCAATCCTGCGTAAAAAAACAAAACGTTTCCCAGCATTTTCATGGTCACAAAATAAAGGGCTATGGCAGACAAGAAACTCGTCACAAAATAGCCCTTATTCAATGCCTTCATCGGCTCGTCGGTTTCTTTGGCCCTGGCCGAGAGAATGCCGACAATGCTGCATAAAAGCCCGAAGGCGCGCATCACCAAGGGAAAAAGAATGCCGTTGATTCCAAAATGGGGGAACAAAATCACTCCCAAAATCATGGCGCCAATATTTTCAGCAGCCGTTGACTCAAAAAGATCAGCTCCTCTGCCGGCGCAATCGCCAACATTATCTCCGACCAGATCAGCGATGACCGCCGGATTTCTGGGATCGTCTTCAGGAATGCCAGCCTCAATCTTGCCGACCAAGTCAGCCCCGACGTCAGCGGCCTTGGTATAGATCCCTCCTCCCAGTTGGGCGAAAAGAGCAACCAGAGAAGCTCCGAATCCGAATCCGATGATTAAAGAAGGGATTTTGACGATCTCATAGCCAAGTGAATTATAGATAAGGTAAAGGCTAGAGATGCCCAAAAGGCTCATTGCCACAATGGTTATTCCGGAAACAGCCCCACCCCTGAGGGCAATGGTCAAGGCTTTGGAAAAACTGGTCTGGGCAGCACTGGCCACCTTGACATTAGACCTGACAGAAATCCACATGCCGATGAACCCTGAAAGAAGAGAGCAGGCGGCTCCAAATATAAAGGCTGCTGAAACCTGAAAACCGTACAGCCAGTTTCCGCTAAAGCCGTAAGCTAATAATAAAACCAACGCCAGCAGGCCGGCGATGGTAGCGATGGTCTGATACTGTCTTTTCAGAAAAGCGTTTGCTCCTTGTTTGATTATTTCAAAAATCTCCTGCATCTTATCAGTCCCCTGGGGAGATTTCCTTATCCAGGAGATTAAATAAAAAGCAAAGCCAAGAGACAAGAAAGAAATAACAATGGGGATATATAGCATATGCTAATAAATTAAGTTATTAAATTAATTAAGGATTATATTAAATCATTTGTCTTTTGGTTTTTTCTCTGCCGCAGGGGTTTTAGCTTTTTTTGTTGCTTTCTTCTTTGGTTTTTTCTCCTTGATCTCGGTTTTCTCTTCTGGCTCATCTTTTTCTAAATCTGTTTCATTCCTAATATCAATCTTCCAACCAGTAAGTTTGGCGGCCAATCTCACGTTTTGGCCATCCTTGCCAATAGCCAAAGACAATTGGTCTTCCGGAACAATAGCTATGGCTGTATTCTTTTCTCTTATTTTAATATCTAAAACCCTGGCCGGGCTGAGAGCGTTGGCAATTAATTCCTGAGAATCTTCTGACCATTGGATAATATCTATTTTTTCGCCGCCAAGTTCATTAATAACTGCCATCACTCTGGTTCCCCTTTGGCCAACAGTAGCGCCGATTGGATCTATCTTTTCATCGTTGGAAAAAACTGCGATTTTCGACCTGGAACCCGGTTCTCTGGCAATTGATTTTATCTCAACCTGGCCGGAAGCGATTTCCGGCACCTCTAATTCAAAAAGGCGGGAAATCAATTTCGGATGAGACCTGGAAAGGAAAATAACTGGACCGCGAGGGGAATTCTCGGTCTTTAAAAGATAAACTTTTAATCTTTGGCCAAGCCGGTAAAACTCTCCCGGGACTTGCTCTTCTTTGGTTAGAATCCCTAAGGTTTTGCCAATGTTTAAAAAAATGCTCCTCCCCTCAATTCTCTGGACAACTCCAGAAATCGCTTCTCCTTCTTTTTCCTGAAATTCTAAGAAGATGGTGTCCTTTTCAATCTCCTTTATCTTTTGCAGAACTACTTGTTTTGCCGTTTGGGCAGCAATTCTCCCAAAAGAAGCAGCCGCCTTGTCTTCAAGAGGAAATTCTAATTCCTCTCCAGACTTTACATCCTTTTTAACTTTTTTAGCCTCGTCAACCATTAAATGCCTTTCTGGATTGAATCTGATTTTTCTCTCTGCTCCCGAATCATCTTTTTCTGTAAATTCCGGCCGGCCCATGGTTTTCATATTCTCTAATTCTTCTTCTGAATAAATCATTGATTTATCAACAACCAGTTTTATCTGCCAAAACTTAAGCTCCCCGGTGTCCGGGTTTAATTTTGCTTTCAGCATCTGACCTTTTTTGCCATAGTCTTTTTTGTAGGCAGAGGCTAGAGCCTGCTCAATTGTTTCGATTACTTTTTCCCGAGGAATACCCCGCTCTTCAGAGATCTGGGAAATGGCGACCGCGAATGATTTTAAATCCATAAAACAAAAACCTTTAAGATAAAGGTCTAAATAGTAATTGATTCAGGATAGCAAAGAGATTAGAAATTATCAATATATAAGAACCTGCTAAGACAGAACCTTGATTCTCGCTGATACTCGAATTTAGTGGACCTGGCGAGAATCGAACTCGCGCCTCTACAATGCGAATGTAGCGTAATGCCACTTTACTACAGGCCCTCATGGGCGCCCAGATTTATGCCTAGGTAACCCCCGCCAATAACTTTCGGGGCGCTGGGATTTGCACCCAGAAATCTCACCCTCCCGAAGGGTGCATGTTACTGTTACACCACGCCCCGTTTTAAACTTATTACGTTACCCAATATTTTTCTTTTGTCATTTCGTCTTTTTTTTGTTCAACAGTAGCGATTTCTTTTTCTGAATTGTCAGACAGTTTTTTTAATTCTTTTTCCGAAAGATCTCCCAGTTTTTTAACTTCGTTATTTAGAATTTCTTTTTTGTTCTTTTTCGGGTCTTCCAGAACTTGGGCTAAAAGAATATCCAATACCCAGCCAATCTTTGGTCCGGGATTTATCTTTAAAATCTTGATGACGTCATTACCGTCAATCTTTAGCATTTTTGGCGACAGAGGATCTTGGGAAACCTTATCCATGACATACTTTAAATGGCGAAGTTTGTATGGTTCGGCTTTTGGCACACCGGAGCCAATCCTGTCTGCCATCCTTACTTTTAAAAGATCTTCAATATTTTCCGGACCAACGTTCTTTAAAAGTCTTCTAACCGAGCTTTCGCCGACTTCGCCGACATTGTAATAAAAGAGATGATATCTGACAAGCCTGGAAATCTTCTCAATCTGATCTCTGGGAAACTTTAATCTTTCTAGAATCTTTGCTGTCATTTGAGCCCCGACTATCTCGTGGTTGTAAAAAGTAGCGTCTTTGCCTTTGCCTCTTTTGACTCTGGGTTTGGCAATATCATGGAAAAGGCTGGCCAGCCTTATTTCCAAGCTGAACTTTTCTTTGGCTGCATATTTTAATGACAAGAGATTATGTTCGTAGCAGTCATAAATATGGTGCTTGTTCTGGCTGACTTTGTAGCCTTCTTCCAGTTCTGAAACAATATATTTTAAAAGACCGAGGCTCCTTAAAAGCTCTATGCCTTCAGCCGCCTTATCAGAAATTATAATCTTAACAAATTCATCCCTAATCCTTTCAGTTGAAATCAGCTTTAAAGAACTGGCATTCTTAACAATTGCCTGTTTGGTTTTTTCTTCTATTTGAAATCCCAGGGTAACGGCTAGCCTTAATGCCCTCATTAATCTTAAGGCATCTTCAGAAAACCTGTCGTCAGCTTTGCCGACTGCTTTAATGATTTTGTTTTTAAGATCCTCTTTGCCATTAAAAGGATCAATAATTTCAAATTTATCTTTGCTTTTCAATCTTATGGCAATAGCATTAATCGTAAAATCTCTTCTGGCTAAGTCTTCTTTTAAGGTTTTGCTGAACCTGATTTCGTCCGGGTGACGCTTGTCCGTATACTTTGCCTCAGACCTAAAAGTGGTAACTTCTATCTCTTTTAATCTGGGATCCTTGCTTTTGGTCTGGACAGTTACCGTTAAAAATTTGTTTTCGTAAAAGTTATTGGGAAAGATCTTTTGGATTTCTTCGGGTTTGGCTAAGGTAGTTACGTCCCAGTCATTAGGGTTTTTGTTTATTAGAAAATCACGGCTGCAGCCGCCAACAATATATGATTCAAAACCTGCTTTTTCCAGTCTATCGACTACTGTTTTTACCTCTTTGGGGATTATCATTAGCTCTATGGTATCTTAAAATCAGGTTTTTTTCAATTGATAAAACTTCAAATTTGTTTTATGTTTAAGCTAGTTAAGCCCCCGTAGCTTAATGGATAAAGCAATAGTCTTCGGAACTATTGATGGAAGTTCGAGTCTTCCCGGGGGCACTAGGAAGAAATTTTGATCGAGAAAAGATGAGACAACCGGCGATTTCGTTCTGAAAAAAAAGAAATTTTTTATGACCATAAAATTACCAAAGAGCGAATGGGATAAGGTAGCTGAAGAGTGGAATACAGAAGCAGGCAATACTGGTATATGGCACCAACGACACGATATTGATCCGGTTATTTTTGAGCTGTTAAAAAATCTTAAAAATAAGAAGATAATAGAGATCGGCTGCGGTAACGGGTATTTTGCAAGACTTTTGGCGAAGAAAGACATAAAGGTAACTGCTGTTGATCTCTCGGCAAATTTAGTGGCTTACGCCATTGAACGCGAAAAAACTGAACCTCTTGGCATAAAATACTTTGTAAGAGATGCTGCTAATTTATATGGCATCAAAAGCAATTCTTTCGATATCGCAGTGGCCAATATGAGCCTGATGGATATTACCGATGCAGAAAAAGCGATAAAAGAAGTGTCGCGCGTCCTGAAAAAAAATGGTAAATTCGTTCTTTCCATCACCCACCCTATTTATTGTGATTTCCAACAGCAATGGATAATAATTAAAGAAAATGGTAAAAAATATTTTGCGCGGGCCATCAGTAAATATCTGTCTTCTGTCACAAAAAAACGAACTTTATTGACAAGCGGAATTAAAATAACACAATACCATCGTTCGATTGAGACATATTTCAAATATTTAAGAAATGCCGATTTACTTATCAGTGATTTTAAAGAAATTGCCACGAATAAACCCGTTACAAAGGCGAAAAAAGAAGATAAAAATGTAAAATTTCGCCGATCTAAATATCTGACGTTAAGTGAAAAGAAAATGAAAAAATTTGCTGGAAAAGAAATACCTTTATTTTTAATCATGGTCGCATTAAAAATTTAGTTCGGATTTATGGAAACCGCTTTTTAGTTGAAACTTGGAATAACAAGAAAAACTTGTTAGAATAAATTAAAGAAAATAATATATTAAAATTTATGAAAAAAATATTTATCTTAGTCTTTTTAACCCTATTTTTAGGAACCCAGGCCTTAGCGGCCGGATTAGTTCCTTGTGGCGGCGACTCAGAACCGCCCTGTACGCTTTGCCATTTCTTTGTCATGGGCAAAAACATTATTGACACGCTTCTTCTAAAAATCATTCCTCCCGTGGCAATCTTGTTTGTTATCATTGGCGGCACCTATTTTATCCTTGGCTCTGGCTATGATTCAAGCCTAATCAGCAAGGCTAAAGCTATTTTCTGGTCCGTGGCCGTTGGATTATTAATAATCTATGGTTCTTGGTTAATTGTTAATTTATTTTTTACTGTTATCGGCGTGGAAAACTGGACAGGATTAGCCGGCGGCTGGTGGCAGATTAACTGCCCGATCTAATGAAAATTGCCATTATTTCCGATACTCACGATAATCTGGCTACGACCGGAAAAGCTTTGCAATGGCTCAAGAAAAAAAAGATCAAGCTTTTGATTCACTGCGGCGATGTTTGTTCTCCCTCCATGCTTAAGGAGATCAGCCGACTTTTTAAAGGAAAGATTCATTTGGTCTTCGGCAATGTTGACGGCGACCCGTATTCAATGCTTAAGGCTAAGGAGAAAGGGGAGTTGCCGAATATCGTTTTTCACGGCGACGCCGGCGAACTGAACGTCAAGGATAAAAAACTGGCTTTTTGTCATAAGTTTTTGCCGGCTCAGGGACTGGCCGCCTCGGGAAAATATGACCTCGTTTTTTACGGCCACACCCACCAGCCCGGAGAAGAAAAGGTAGTCACGAGCAATCGCGACTGCCGATTAGTCAATCCCGGCACTCTGGCCGGCATGTTCAACAAAGCGACGTTCGCAGTTTACAACGCCAAAACAGATTTGCTAGAATTAAAACTCGTGGAAAGACTATAAGCCCCCATAACTTAATGGCAAAGTAACTGCCTCTTAAGCAGTAAATCCAGGTTCAAATCCTGGTGGGGGCACAAAAAATTACTTACTCAGTTTACCAAATAGTTCGAATTCCCGAGCTTTTGTGGTTTTTATATTCACAAATTTACCGCAAAGATTCTTGTTACTTTTAAATCTAACTGTTTTAAAATTCCTGGTTTTTCCCAGACACTCTTTTTTCTCAGGCAGCCAAGCATCCACTAAAACCTCAAGGGTTTTGCCGACTTCTTTGGCAAGATTTTCTTTAGCGGTTTTTCTCAAAAGATTAGTTAATTGTCTAAATCTTTGCTTTTTAACTTTTAAGGAAACACTGTCTTTAAAAAGCTTTTGCGCAGCCGTCCCCTGTCTGACCGAATACCTGGCAATATAGGCCATGGCCGGGCTGGTTTCTTTAAAAACTTTAAAAGTATTTTGAAATTGTTTTTCAGTCTCCCCGCAAAAACCGATTATAATGTCTATGGAAAAACTAAAGTCTTTAATCTGTTCTTTCAAGTTATTCAAAACTTTAAGATATTGGTTAACCGTATACTTTCGGTTCATTCTTTTTAAAACAATGTTGTCTCCTGACTGCAAAGGCAAATTAAGATAATTATTAATTTTCTTTGCTTTTGCTAAAAAATCAATCAATTCATCGTTAAAGTCTAGAATATAAGGAGAATTAAACCTAACCCAGAATTTCCCCGGAATCTTCTCAATATTTTTTAGCAAGTTTATGAATTTGTAATTTTTTTTACTTGGATCTTTCCAGCTAGAAACTGTTTGTCCCAATAAATTAATTTCTTTGTAACCTTTAGAGATTAGATCTCTTGCTTCTTTAAGAATATCTTTTGAATATCTGTTAATTTCCAAACCCCTGGTATAGGGGACGGCGCAATAAGCGCAAAATCTGTTGCAGCCAAAAGAGATTGGAATTAGGGCAGAAAATTTGTTCTGGTATTTTGGCTCAACTCTAAAATAGTCTATTTCGGCTTGAGTCGGCTGTTTGCCTTTTATTAAAACAGGTAAGGGAAGAGTCTTTTCCTTAGACAAAAGATCAGCAAGCTTATCTAGGTCTTTAATATTAAAAACAAGATCAAATCCCTTAAAGAACTTTTTTCTGTCTTTGGGCAAGATGCAGCCCGAAATAATGGCTTTAAATTCAGGGTTTTTCTCTTTAAGGCTAGTGAATTTTTCCATTTGCCCATAAATCCGGTCAATGGCAGATTGCCTGACAGAGCAGGAGTTAAAAACCAACAGATCTAATGATTCATTTTGTTGTATTAAATGATAGCCTAAGCCCTCTAATATAGAGGCAATCCTTTCTGAATCGGATTTATTCATGGCGCAACCGTAAGTGATGATAGAATAGGTTTTATTCATTGGGTTCATTATTCTGATAAAAAAAGGGTAGGTCCAAGACAATTTGACGCATCCAATTTTGTATTGTAGAGTATGATTATCCTTTAAAGCCGGCTCAGCAAAGGTTTTTTAATTTCTAAAAAAGCGTATAATATAGTATATAATAATTAAATATTATGTTAACACCAGAAGAAAAACAAAAAGCTATTGAGAAAGCCAAGCTTCATGAAAAGGACACTGGTTCTCCTGAAGCTCAAATTGCTATTCTCTCTGCAGAGATAGACAGATTGGCTGACCATCTGAAAAAGTTTTCAAAGGACTTTGCTGCCAAAAAGGGTCTTTTGAAAATGGTCGCCAAAAGAAGAACATTACTCAATTATTTAAAAAATAAGGACGAGAAGAGATTCAATGAAATTATTAAAAAAGTTGGTTTGGGAAAGTAAACAACCGGCCCCGAGCCTATCAGAACACTCATTAAAACACTCTGAGCAGCGGGTTTTGGTTTTATTTGACGTCCAGAATCTTTACCATTCAGCTAAAAACCTTTACGGGGCCAGAGTTAACTTTTCTGCTATCTTAAAAACCGCTGTTTCGAACAGAAAGCTGGTTCGGGCTTTTGGCTATGTGGTCAGGACTAAAACTGGCGAGGAAAAATTATTCTTTGAAGCTTTAACAAAACTAGGGATTGAAACCAGGGTAAAAGATCTTCAAGAGTTTTATGGAGGAGCTAAAAAGGCTGATTGGGACGTTGGCATTGTTATTGACGCCATTAGAGTGGCTCCTAGCTGTGATGTTATCTGCCTTTGTTCCGGAGACGGGGATTTCATCCCTTTGATCGAATATCTTGAAAACAGGGGCAAAAGAACTGAAGTGATTGCTTTTGGCAGGTCAGCTTCAGCAAAACTGAAAGAGGAGGCCGATGAATTCATTGATTTAGGAGCTACACCAGAAAATTATTTACTTAAGAAATAACGAAAATGGGTAAAAGTTCAGAAAAGTTTAAATTAGAAATTGGTAACAGGGAACTTTGCTTAGAGATCAAAGACTTGGCCGAACAAGCTTCGGGAAGCATATTTGTCAGATATGGAGACACGGTTGTCCTATCTACGGCAGTTATGTCCCCGAATACGCCCAGCCAAAACTTTTTTCCTTTAACCGTAGATTATGAAGAAAGATATTATGCGGCTGGCAAAATAAAGGGATCTAGATATATGAAGAGAGAGGGCAGGCCTTCTGATAGGGCCATTTTAAATGCCAGATTAATTGATAGGACAATCAGGCCAAGATTTCCCAAGGGGTTTTTCCAAGAAATTCAGGTTATAACTACGGTCTTGTCCTGGGACGGACAAAACGAACCAGACACCTTGGGCATTATTGCCGCTTCCATGGCTTTGTCTTTATCTGATATTCCCTGGCTTGGGCCTTTGGCCGCAGTCAGAGTTGGCCGAATCGATAATAAACTAGTTTTAAATCCGACTGCTGAAACTCAAGAAGAAAACGAATTTGAGTTAATTATTTCTGGAAACTTTAAGGAAGAAGAATTAATTATTAATATGATTGAGGGCCAGGGCGATGAAATAGCTGAAGACCTGATTTTAGAAGCGGTTGAATTTGCCAAGCCCTATCTAAAACAAATCGTTGATTTTCAAAATCAAGTTATTGCTAAATTTGCCAAGACTAAAATTGAAATAGCTGGGGAAAATCCTGAAATGATCAGCGCTGCCAAAGAATTCTTAAAAGGAAAATTGGCTCCAATTCTTTTTGAAAGAGACAAGGTTTTGCGCAACCGGCAAGAAGTTGATTTAAAACAAGAACTGATTAGCCTGATAGAGGAAAAATATCCTGGCCAGGCAAGTTCTAGGATCCTTTTCTCTTTATTTGACGATGAAATTGACAAGGTCATGACTGAAAGTATTTTAAAACAAGACAAGCGGCCTGATGGCAGAAATCCTGATCAATTAAGAGAAGTTTCTTGCGAGGTTAATGTTTTGCCCAGAACCCATGGCTCCGGGCTTTTTACCAGAGGACAAACAACTGCCTTATCTATTTTGACCTTAGGCGCTCCCGGAGATCAGCAATTGTTTGAAGGCATGGAAATCTCGGGCAAAAAAAGATTTATGCTCCACTATAACTTTCCTCCCTATTCGGTTGGCGAAGTTAAACCAATGAGAGGCCCGGGCCGCCGGGAAATTGGCCACGGTTCGATTGGAGAAAAGGCTTTACTGCCCTTAATACCCAAAGCTGAAGATTTTCCCTACACTATCAGGGTAGTTTCAGAAATTCTTTCTTCTAACGGATCTTCTTCAATGGCCTCTGTCTCTGGAGCCTCATTAGCCTTAATGGATGCCGGAGTACCGATTAAATCCCAGGCAGCTGGGGTTGCCATTGGCCTGGTTGTCGATGAAGAAACCAAAGAATTCTGTGTGCTAACCGACATTCAAGGGCCAGAAGATCATCATGGCGATATGGATTTTAAGGCAGCCGGCACCAGAAACGGCATTACCGTCATTCAAATGGATGTTAAGATCTTTGGCATTACCCAGGAAATCTTAAAAATAGCTTTAGAAAAAGCTAAAAAGGCTAGGTTGCAAATTCTGGATGTCGCTGAAAAAACCATTGCCAAACCAAGGGAAACGTTGTCTCCTTACGCGCCGAGAATTTTAACGATTCAGATTAATCCGAATAAAATCAGGGAAGTGGTTGGGCCCGGCGGCAAAGTCATTAATGAAATAGTCAGTGAAACTGGAGCTACGATTGATATTGAACAAACCGGCTTAATCTTTATCACCGCTGAAACTGAAGACTCGGCCCAGAAAGCTTTAAAATGGATTGAAAATATTACTCATGAAACAAAAGTTGGCGAAACGTTCCAGGCTAAGGTAACCAGACTCTTTGATTTTGGCGCCATGGTAGAGTATTTGCCAAACCAAGAGGGATTAATCCATATCTCTGAATTAGCTGATTACCGGGTGAAAAAAGTTGAAGATATTGTTAAAATAGGAGATGTTGTCCCGGTCAAAGTAATCAGCATTGACCAACAGGGAAGAATCAATCTTTCTCTAAAAGAAATGTTAAAAGACAAAAACTATGGTGGAAAAACTAGTTTTCCTAAAGAGAGAAGAAATCAGGACAATGGCTAAAGACTTAGCCAGGCTTCAGGAAGAGGAGGCAATCAAAGAGAAGGAAAAAATCTCTAAATTAAAATTTGAAGAAAAGCTGGAAAAAGAAACTTCTCAAAGAGAAGAAATCATTAAAACAATGATTCCCGGAGAAAAAACCGAGATTGCAGAAACAAGAGAAGATATGGCGACCGAAGAAATATCTTCAAGAATAAGCAAAACCTCTCCCTGGAAAAAGATCTTGGTCAGAATTTTAATTGTTCTGTCTTTTTTTGCCTTTCTATTTTTAATTGGTTTTAGTTACTGGTATTTTGCAGTAAAAAGAAGGCAAAATCCCCAGCCATCTCCCGAGTCTCCGACCCCATCTGTATCTGTTTCTGCTTCTCCGTCACCCACCGGATCCGTAAACCCGGCCATTCCGCCAATACCGGTTATTTCTGTAAAAGAGATAAAAATTGTAAATCTTAGCCAGGAAGACGATTTTCAGGAACAGCTCAGTAAAGCTATTGGAGAAATTATTCCAACTGGGAATAATCCTGAGTTTTTTGAAATTTTACCCAAAAAGAATGACCAATTCCTTGGCATGAAAGATTTGTTTGAAGGGCTTGAATTAAAATCCCCGGAAAACCTTTTAAGTTCTGTTTCTGATAAAATTGAGGATTTTGACTTTTTCGTCTATACCAAAAACGGCCTTAATCAGGGTTTTGGCTTTGTTGTCAAGGCAAAAGAAAAGGAATCTTTATTAAGTCTTTTAAGTGCCTGGGAACAGACAATGCCCTTAGACTTGTTTAATCTTTTCACAGCAATGAATAAACAAGCTACCCTGGCTGGCACTGTTTTTAAACGAGCTAATTATGCTGACGCGACTTTTCGTTATCTTTCCTTTAAGGAGCCTGGTGTTGGAGTTTGCTGGTCTGTTTACAAAGATTATCTGGTCATCACTTCTTCTGGAGAAATTATGACCAAAACATTTGATCTTATAGTGAATATACCGGGCCTTTAGCCCGTTATAAAGGCTATTCAATAAACAATAATCGAATTAACTTATGCTGGAAAAAGAATTTGTTGAAAAAATAAAAACAAGGCTTGAAAAAGAAAAACAAGGACTGATAAAAGAATTAAATTCCTTTGCTGAAAAAAAGAAAGACCTTAAAAACGACTGGTCTGCCCGCTTTCCTAATTTTCAGGGAAGCAATCTCGAAGAGGAAGCTGATGAAGTTGAGGAATACGAAAATCTCATCTCTATCGAAAGGGCTCTTGAAACAAGACTGGAGCAGATAAATTTAGCGATTGAAAGAATAAATAGCCGGGAATACGGCATTTGCAAATCATGCGGCAAAGAAATAAGCGAAGAAAGACTGGAAGCTATCCCGGAAACAACTGCCTGTAAAGACTGCAAGCGTTGAAGCTGAAACAAAAAAAACAGCGGCTGGCGCCTGCTGTTAGACTTTATAAAAACAGACTGATTATCTGCCAAAAGAATTTTCGCCGCCAATCACTCCAAAATGCAAATGGCAACCGGTTGACATGCCAGCCCCAGGCGTTCCTGGAGAACCGCCCATAAAAGCAATTACCTGTCCTTTGGAAACCTGATCTCCCGGATTAACCATAACGCTTAAAAGATGGCCATAAAAAGTAACGATTTCGTTTGCATGTAAAATAGTAATATGGTTGCCAGCTCCGCCAAAAGCCCATTTTGATGTCGAGCTGGTTGTTTTCACTTTTTGAACCGTTCCAGAAGCAGCCGCATAGACTGGTTCGCCGCATTTACCATGGCTGAAATCAATCGCGTGATACCAATGCGATCCCTGAGTAATTCTGCATGGATCTGAGACTGGGCACATGAAATAACCTGTGGTCATCGGAGCCAGGCTTGGACTGACAACTGCGACTGGCGCTGGAGGAATACCTCCGGGAATAATGACAATATCTCCGGCAAAAACCTGGTTTTCATTGTCTAGCTCATTAAGGCCAATTGTTTTTGAAAGATCTCCCTTGTATTTATTAACGATTTCACTCAAAGTTTCACCGGCTTTTACTATATGTATCGTTCCGGATACAGGCGAAATAATTAATTTTTGGCTTGAAGAAATAACAGAGTTCTTATTCAAATTATTAGCCCAAAGAACTGTTTCTAAAGATAATCCAAATTGATTGGCAATTGACCAAAGCGTATCTCCCTCTTTGACAATATATTCAATAATTCCGCCTCGATCACTACTTAAATCCTCTTCATTTTCAGATAAAGTGGCTAAAACCTGGGGCTTGATTGTTCCCGAAGGCGGCAATGCCTTAAAGCTGTTTTTCTGGATTAAATAAAAATCTGGCGATTGAAAAACGCCAGTAAAGGGGCCAAGAGCAAGATGAGAACCAGCGTTTCCTTTTGAGGTTGTCTCGGATAATCCCGTAGAAAAAATATTATTAGGTACCGGTACGCCAAAAACAGAAGTAATTAAAAGTAGAATGAAAGCAAAACAGCCGCAATAAAACAAAGGGTCTTGCCGGGATCCCGTTAGTTTTACTAACTTACTCACATTTTTTTTCCCCAGCTTCGAAAAGCTGGAGATTTTCCTAAAAAGATACCAAATAGTAAGCTTTTTTAGTATAATATTAAGATATCATGGAAAAATCATCAGGTCAAGCTCTTAATCCACAGATTATTAAGCCCAAAAAACAGCTTGGCCAGCATTGGCTTAAACAAAAAAGTGTTTTAAATAAGATTATCTATGCTGCTGATCTTAAAAAAGACGACCTGGTCATAGAAATTGGGCCTGGTTTGGGCATTCTAACCAAAGAATTAGCTAAAAAAGCAGGTAGAGTAATCTCGATTGAAAAAGATTTAGCCTTAATTCCGATCCTCAAAAATAATCTCCAAGGATTAAAAAATATTGAAATAATCTCTGGCGATGCGCTTAGAATAGATTTTGGCAATTTTGAAAATTATAAGATTGTGGCGAATTTACCGTATTATGCGGCCACAGCCATTATTAGAAAACTTCTGGAATCAAAAATAAAGCCGAAGCTAATGGTTTTAATGTTGCAAAAGGAAGTGGCTCAAAGAATTTGTGCCAAGCCTCCAAAAATGAGTCTTTTAGGAATTTCTGTTCAGCTTTATGCCGAAGTTAAAATCATTGATTATGTTTCTAAAAATGCCTTTTGGCCAAAACCAATAGTAGATTCAGCTGTTATTAAACTGGAAATTAAAAACTCGAAATTAAAGATTGATAAAGACTTGTTTTTTAAAATCATTAAGGCTGGCTTTTCCCAACCAAGAAAACAGCTTCTTAATAATCTTTCCAACGGCCTTGATCTGCCAAAAGAGGAAATTAAGAACTGGCTAGAAGACAATGGCATTAATCCGAGTAAGCGGGGCCAGGATCTTGATTTAAAGGATTGGCTAAATCTTGCCAGAAAATTTCCAGGGCCTTAAACTATTCATAGTTTCATCAATCTATGATATATTAAAACAATATGAAAAAATTTTTAAATTTTAAGTTCTTTGTTGTTCTCTTTGCGGTTTTAATTATCGGGCTTCTTTTACCTTTCCATCAGGCCGAGGCCTGGATTGGCGCCCTGGCTTCAAATATTGTCTTTGCAGGAATCGCGGCGGTTCTTGAATTTATAACGGGACTTACTTTTGTAATACTCAGTCTATGTAAAGCAGTGCTTAATATCGCTACCAGTCCTAATTTTATCACTATCCCCTATACTTCGGAAGGAATTGTTGGTATTGGTTGGCCTATTGTCAGAGATTTTGCCAATCTGGGATTTACTTTGGCTTTGATTTTTATCGGACTGGCAACTGCTTTGCAGCTTGATGAATACGGCGCCAAAAAAGCATTGCCGCGGTTGCTGGCCATGGCTCTTTTGGTTAATTTTACTCCGGTAATCGCCGGAATAATTATTGACGCTTCCAATATCATTATGAATTTCTTTTTGGGAGCAACCGGAGATTTCAGCTCTATCCTTAACTTGAGCTCTTCTCATTATTCCAGCACCATTAATAAATTACTAGATTTTTTTACCAAATCAGTTAGCCTTGAAATAATTGCTGAAGCCGTGGCTATTTCTGCTTTTAATCTTTTGGCCGGGTTTTTCTTTTTACTCTACGGTTTTCTTTTCTTAGCAAGATATGTTGCCATTTGGACGTTGGTAATTGTTTCTCCCCTGGCTTTTTTTGCCAATGTTTTTCCTAAAACTAGCTCATATTACAAACAATGGTGGCAGCAATTCATTCAATGGTGCTTTATCGGCATTCCCGCCTCCTTTTTCCTATACCTGTCGTGGCATCTTTTACATCAGATTGACACTCACACTATCGTTGTTGCTCCGGCACCAAGCGCCTGGGGCAATTTCTTGGGTACAGGGCAAGTTTTAAGCAGCCTTTTTGTTTATAGTGTTGTTTTGGTTTTTCTTTTCATTGGATTCTTGTCCAGCCTGTCAAGCGGCGCTGTTGGAGCTACGGCTATCATCGCTACTGCCAAGGGTTGGGGCAAATCTGCCGTAGGCAGCTGGAAAAAGGGAACCGGAGCCATAGGCCAGGCAAAGAAAGGAGCACAAAGGGTTGGCAGGGACATAATCTCTGGAGAAACAATAGGAGGCAAGGGCGGCCTTATTGACCAAATGGCTGGCTCAAAATCCTGGGTAAGCAGGCAATTGGCATTAAAGGGCAAAGAACTAAAAGCCGGGATACCATCAGGAATTGACGATTTAATGAAAGACATAACCTTAGCTAATATGGTTAAAAAGGATGACCTTGCCGGAGCAATGCTTTGGGCGAATAATCCTCTCTATATAGCAAACCGCGATCAAAGAATGGTCGCCGCTTTAGCTAAAATTTCTGAAGAAAAAGGAGACGTGGGATTATTCAAGACAAGACAAATTAATCAGGACTTTGAAAGAAAAGCTAAGCAAGCGGCAGCTAAACTATCTCCAGATCATTTGAGAAGAATTGTTTCTGATAATCCGTCCTCAGCTATGGATGATATTGTTTGGAAACAGTTTTTAACTGATCCAAAAGCGGAAAAAGATAAGCTTGCAAAAATACGAGGAAGATTAAGCGATCTGGCCGGGAAAGATATAGCTAAGTTCAACGATAGCGATACCCGACTGAATGACGACTTATCTGATAAATTCGGGGTGGATTGGAGAACCAATCTTAACCTTGGAAGAACTACTGAAGATATTATCAATGCCGGGGAAACAGACAACGGTTATCAGGCTCTTGGTCGGTTATGGTCCCTTGAAAAAACCGTAAGGGGCCTAGACATGGATGCTGTTACCAAGCTGTCCCCAGAATCAATAAATAATCCTGTTGTCCAAGACATATTTGCCAGGGATAAAAACGTCAACCACCTTGCCAAGATAGATGAAAAATACGGCTCAGAAATCTCGAGTAAATTCACTTATGATGCTTTAGAAAGAATTGGCGCGGATGAGTTAGCTGCAAGTAATCCACAAATGTTAAGGGCCGCCTTTTTAGTAAATCAACAGGCATTTACTCCGTTGACAAATACTTATACTAAAAAACCCTTTAAAAATCTGAAAGAGGTTAATGATTTTATTGCTAAAAGAAGACCACCAGGAGGAACAGTGGGAGGACCAGGGCCAGTAGGAGCGCCAGCAGCAGGAGGCCCAGTAAGCCCAGGGGGCATACCTTACGTCACCCGTGCGCCAGGAAAAACTCCTCCGTCTGGCGGAAAATTTGGTAGTTCAGCAAAGACTGAAGAACAATCTGCTGAAAAAAAAAGTTCTGAGCCAAGATTAAACTTTAGAGATCTCGAAGCGGGAGGCCAAGACGGCTCCGTAATTGGCGCAAAACCATGTGTAATTCAAGGGAAAGCAGGAACCGTTAAAGAAGTCCCTTTTGAAGTATATAGAGATCCTTTGTCTGGGTTAGACAGAATAAGAAAAACTGATGGCAAGAATCCGAATAATTTATTTATTACTGATACTAAAGCCGGAACAGCACCAGCTTTGGTAAAAAACAATGAAGGCGCAATTATTAATGAAAATATGTCATATAAGATAGGGGGGTTATCGTATCGTTTAAGTGGTGATAGATTTATTATAGAAAAATAAAAACATGGCTGAATATACAAAAGAACAGCTGGCAAAACTTCTAATTGAATTGCCGGAGGATATAAAAGAAATTCTTACGGCAAATGAGACTCAAGATGTTGTTCTTAAAGTTCTCGAGGAAAATAATATATTAGACGAAAGGGCTACTAGAATATCTGCATTAATTAGAAATGTTCTTTTTGGACTATTGCCCCCGGAAGATTTTAAGGAATCTCTTAAAAAAGAGTTGGGCTTAAAAGACGATGTAGTTAAAAGAATGTTCCATGAAATAAATAGATTTGTCTTTTTCCCGGTCAAACAAAGCTTGGCCAGCCTTTATAAAGTAGAGGTAGTAACTGAAGAAGAAAAACCAGAATCAGCACAAAAAGAGGTTTCGGGATCGGAAAAGCCAGCAGAATCAGATTCTTATTTGGAGCAAATAGAACAATGAAATGAGATTTCAAATTCCCCAATTCATTGAAGAGGAAACAAAGATTGCCGGTCCCTTAACTTTCAGACAATTCGCGCTTATGGGAGCAGCCGGAGTTGCTGTTGTTATCCTTTTTGCCGCTTTTGGCAAAACTAATTTCCTTGTTTTTGCTTTTCTCAGTACCTTGATTGTAATAAGTATTTTAGCCCTTGCTTTTGTCAGGGTCAGCGGCAGATCATTGCCTTTGCTCCTGGGAAATTTCTTTCTTTATTCTTTTTCTTCCAGAATATATCTTTGGAAAAAGAAAGATTTGCCGCCCAGAATTATATGGCAAAGACTTAAAGATAAAAACGCGCCAGATTCATCATCTCCAGAATTAAAACTGGTCCAGAAAAGTCGTTTAAAGCGAGTATCTTCAATTGTAGAAACAAAAAAATAGCAATTTATTATGGCCAAAGCATCAACCCAGGATTTCCTGGAAATCGACCAAATCAGAGAAGGCGTCATTGTTCTGCGAAGCAAGGCTCTCAGGGGGATTTTGATGATCTCTTCCCTGAACTTTGCCTTAAAGTCTGTCGAGGAGCAGGAAACGATAATTTACCAATTTCAAAATCTTTTGAATTCTCTTGATTTTTCTGTCCAGATCATTATCCAGTCAAGAAAAATGAATATTACCGGTTACTTAGACCAGATAAAAACTTTGCAGGACAAACAGACAGACGAACTAATGAAGATGCAGACGGCCAGCTACTATGATTTCGTAAAAGGATTAATCGAAGGCGGCTCAATTATGAACAAGACCTTTTTCATGGTTGTCCCTTACACTATTTCAGAGGATCAGGGGGTCAGGGGTTCAGACAGCGTTCTCAAAATGCCTAAAATTCCCTCTCTTACCGAAGAGCAGTTCCAGAGATGCAAGTCTCAGCTCTGGCAAAGAATGGAGTTCTTAGCCTTAGGCTTAAAAAGAATGGATTTGCAGGCAGTTCCTTTATCAACTCCGGAACTGATTGAGTTTTTCTGGTCTCTCCATCATCCCAGGGAAGCAGAAATCGGTTATTATCCGGAGATTCCGCCCGAGCTCCTACAGGATTATAACGAATCGGCAATTCGACCTGCTAACCGTCTTAATAATAAAAAATAACTTAATGGATTTTCCGTTTTTCAAAAAAGAAAGAAAACTGCCAGAGAAAATCTTTGAGGCAGAATCTTTAAATGTCAGGGATTTTATCGCTCCTTCTTCGATTCAAATCCAACAGGGCTTTTTAAAAATTGGCGAAAAACTGGCCAAGTCTTTTTTCGTTTTCTCTTACCCAAGATACCTTTCTACGGGCTGGTTTTCCCCGGTCATCAATTTAGATACGCCCATGGACATTGCCTTTTTCATTCACCCGATTGACACCGGCTTGATCTTAAAACAGCTGCGCAAAAAAGTTACCGAGGTTCAGTCCGAACTGATTGAAAGGCAGGAAAAAGGCTTAATCAGAGATCCGGTCTTAGAAACCGCTTTCCAAGACATGGAAGCTCTCAGAGACGGTTTACAAACTGCCCAGGAAAAAATATTTGGCTTTGGCCTATACATTACGGTTTATGCCGATACTGACAAACAATTAAGAGATCTTGAATTGACTCTAAGATCTCTTCTTGAGGGCAAACTAATTTTCGTCAAACCCGCCCTTTTCCAGCAAAAAGAAGGCTTTATCTCTTCTTCTCCATATGGCATGGACTTGCTTCTGGTTCACACGCCCATGAACACCAGTCCGCTTTCTTCAAGCTTTCCATTTGTTTCTTTTGACTTAAGTTCCAATGAGGGAATTCTATATGGGGTTAACCGGCACAATAATTCCCTAATTTTATTTGACCGGTTTTCTTTAGAGAACGCGAACCTTTTAGTTTTTGCTAAATCTGGCGCTGGTAAATCATATTTCTGTAAAATTGAAATCTTAAGGTCATTAATGACGGGGATAGACACGATTATCATTGATCCGGAAAATGAGTATAAGTTTTTGGCTGATTCTGTGGGCGGCTCTTTTTTTAATATTTCCCTTAGTTCAAACAATCATATTAATCCCTTTGATTTGCCGACTCCCAGAGAAGATGAAGACCCTGAAGACGTGCTCAGGTCAAACATCATCAACCTGGTTGGCCTTTTAAGAATCATGTTTGGCGGGCTGACTCCGGAAGAAGACGCTATTATTGACCGGGCTTTAACAGAAACTTACGCTTCTAAAGATATCACCCCTCAGTCTGATCCCAGCAAATGGCAGGAAAATATGCCAATCATGTCTGATTTTGAATCAATCTTAGAAACTATGGAAGGAGCTGATTCCCTGGTTATAAGATTAAGAAAGTTTACCCAAGGGACTTTTTCTAATTTCTTTAATCAGCCAAGCAACCTTTCTCTTGATAAGAATCTAATTGTTTTTGGCATCAGGGATATGGAAGACGAGCTTAGGCCAATGGCCATGTTTGTGGTTATGAGATATATCTGGAATAAAATCCGCTCCCAGCTAAAAAAGAGAATGCTTTTGATTGATGAAGCTTGGTGGCTGATGCAGTCTCCAGACGGAGCTTCTTTCTTATTTGGCATGGCCAAAAGAGCCAGAAAATACTTCCTGGGAGTAACCACCATCACTCAGGATGTCGGTGACTTCCTGCAATCAGACTATGGCCTGGCTATTGTCGCCAACTCTTCTTTGCAGCTACTGCTCAAACAAAGTCCGGCCGTGGTCAATCAGGTCCAGAAAACCTTTAATCTGACTGAGCAGGAAAAACAGCTTTTATTGGAATCCGGAATTGGCGAGGGTGTTTTCATTGCCGGCCAGAAACACGTTGCCATCAGAATAGTCGCTTCTTACGCTGAAGATCAGATCATCACCACTTCTCCTGAAGAAATTTTAAAGATCAGAAAAGCAAAACTGGAAGAAGAATAGTATGCCAATACCAAAAAAACCAGGACCGCCAACATCGCCAAAATCCAGCGCTCCAGGGAAAAACATTCCTGTTTCTGAAAAGAGACTGGAAGGTCTTGATAAAGAATCTTCAAAACCCTTAGACGAGAAAGAAGTCGAAAGAATAGAAGATTCTGAAGAGACGACCGGCAAGGAAAAAGAGACTAGAGGGGAAGAGAAAGAAGGAGGTGAGGGTGAGAGTGAGGGTGAGGGAGAAGATGAGGAGGACGAGGGGGGAGAAGATGAGTCTGAAATCGAAATTGCCAAAAGTGTTAAAACAGGCTCTAGTCTTTTAAGTCCAGAGGGGGTTATCTTTTTACCTCTAGCTATTTTACTTGATCTGATTAGTATTATTCTTTTCTTTTTTCTCCTTGATGATTTCTTCGTCCTTGACATTATTGGCGGAGCAACCATTGGTGTGTGGGTATTTTATAAAACCGGGCTTACTCCGCCAACGCCAGAAAGTACTGGACAAAAAGCTGAAAAAGCAGGAAAGATTGTAGAAAAGGTTGAAAAAATTGCTGCCAAAGCCGGAAAATACGGCCGTTGGTTAAGACCAATTTCATGCGTGCTTGGAGAATGTATTTTTTATCTTGGCGCTCTTCCTTTTTGGACATATCTGGTTTACAAAACGCTTACAGACAACGCTTAATCCTATGGACAAAAAAAGATTTCTAAAAAAAACAGGTTATCTGATCGGCACCTTTTTGCTGTTATTCCCGGTCCTGGCATTCGCTTTTGAAACAAAATTCCCCGCAATCCCAGGCGTGCCCAGCCCAACCAATCTCTTGTCTTTTATAAACTATTTGTATTATTTCCTCCTCGTTGTCGGATCCATGGTTTCTTCTCTGTCTTTAATCTATGGAGGCGTTATTTATTTTTTTTCTAGCAACAACCCCGGCAAAACATTTTTTGCCAGACAGCAGATCTTTTCCAGTTTTACCGGACTGGGAATTCTTCTTCTTTCTTTTGTTATCTTGAATTTTCTCAATCCTAATTTAACCATAATCAAATTGCCCAATACCCCAACAATCTCCGGACCTGGCTTGTCGCCAATCATTTCCCCAGAAAAACACATTATATCTTACTGGGAACTGCCGATGGGAGAAGTGGAAGACGATGTTTTAAATAAAACAAACGCTTTAGTCCAGCCCGTTGACCTCGCCGGTAAAGTAGAAGAAGCTGTCAAGGAATTGGAAGAGGAATCAAAAAAATTAGAAATTCTTCTTAAGTCGTGCAAATGTTCAAATCTTAACCCAGATTGCGACAATGAATGCGCTCAATTGGAATGCAAAAACCTTTTTGATGAAACTGCCGACCAACGAGACCTTTGCCCGAATCTAGATGAGATTGAAGACCAGCAAGATAAAATTAAGGCTGCCCAGGCCAAGTTAAAGTTGGCCCGGGAATCATTATTGTTTGCCAAGATAAATCTCGAAATCACTCTGATTAAACTTAGTGTGACCAGAAGCCTGCTTAAATCATGCTTGTCTTCTCCTATGGATCTCAATACTTTTCTTGGGATCCAAGATATGGAAGGAATTGAAAAGAAAAAGTTTTTTAACGACACTAGCGCTAAAAGCCATCCTCTGACTTTTTATTGCGATTTAGACGAAGAATTCGTTTCTGAGATGTTGGAATTTTGGGAATCAGCGCTCGCTGAAATGCTAACCAGGCTCGAACCAGCTGATAAATATTGTAGTTTAATAGGAACCTGTTCTGACGGAGTCGGTTATTGTTCTTTTGAAAATATGAAGAGATACTTTATAAATGACGAAACTTCCCATATGTTTTCAGCTATTTGCCAACGCGAAAGCAGTGGTAATCCGCTCGCGCTGAATGACGGTTGCCTAACAGGATCAAGTCTTGATTATAGCGTTGGTTTAATGCAAATAAATCTTTTGGCATATTGCACCGAAGCTATTTCTTATAATCTTGCGACAAAAAAGTGCACTGTATTAAATCAGGCAAAACTCAATCAGTGCGTTCAAAAATATCAAAATGTGGATAATAATTTAAAAAAGGCTGTTGCAATCTTTGCTCTTCAGGGATACGGAGCTTGGGGAGCTGCCTATGCCTGCGGTTTTGTTGATGGTTGTGAAAATCCTCCAGCTCCACCGCCCGTGGTTGAAAATAATTATATCGGAGTTACAAAAATACCAAATCCACGCGGACCTTTTCAAAATAACCAATTGCCTTTTTCCGTTCAATACACAACCACGGTTACCGCTAAACAACAAAAATTAACAAACATTCAATTCCAATACAACTGCAAAGTAACAAAAGGGGGATCCTCAATCTCGTGTCCCAGCTTAAGCACTTCTATCCCAACTCCTCCTGCAGAAATATCTCCTGGAAATCCTTTTACTTTTTCCTACAGACAAACATACACGACAGGATTTCAGAATTCGCTGGTTACAGACACAATTACAGTGACAGCTATTCCATCTGGAGCTTCTAGTCAAACCAGCACGGCATCCGTCAATATCATCGTTGGCAATCCGCCAACGGGATGTTTTGCTCTTAACGAAAGCTGGTCTGCAAATTCAGATTATAAGACAAAATTAGAGTCTGCAATTGCTTATCTTGTTTCGAGTTATCCAGCTTATGCTACAAAAATTTGTTCGGGCGGGAACCTGGAATTGAGATACAATTCCGCCGGCAATGGCAATTTATGGGGAATGTATCATGGATCATATGTTGATTTTTTCCCTAAAGGCATTACAAATGTCAGGTATATTTTATTCCATGAAGCTTGTCATGCTCTTATGGACAGAATACCTGCTATTTTCGCGCAATATCTAGATTATCCAGGAATATTAAACGAAACTCTACCGTATTGTTTCTACGCCTATGGAAGCGATAAAGAAGAAAGGCTTTGCGAGGCAATTTCTTTTTACGCCAATGATCCTTGCGGCAATTTCCGGTCACGCAATCCTATACATTATCAATTTGTAAAAGATTTTGTTTACTAATAGATTAATTCCCAAAGGAGTAATTAACTTTGTAAATTATAATTAAGAGATATGAGTTGCCGAAGAATGAATTTAATTTCCAACAAAAAAACGTTAATAATCTCGATTCTAGTGCTCGGGGTAATTGTTTTTCTTTATGGCAAAAATTTAAAAAGCGCTTCTGCTCAAGAAGAAATTATGATTTGTCCTTTAAACAAAATGGTAACCGTGGGAAGTTTAATGGATCAATCGTTTGTTAGCATTAGCAATCTTCTTTTAGAGGTTGATAAGGTTTTAACTAATTCAAAGCGGGCATATGAAACAGCTGGCAAGCTCGTTAAAACAAGCAAGGAAGATTGTAAACCGGCAAATTGCCAATCTTCTTGCGAGAAATTGATAAGACATTTTCCTTGTCCTGGTAATAACTGCGCCACAGGATACACCTGCGATTTTCAGATCATCAAAAAAGGAAGTCAGCTCGGCAATAGCGTCTATAGCTGCGCCGATATTAATCATTTCGATCCGATTGACGATGAATACTATGCCGAATTTAAAATATCACCGCCGCCGTGCAACAACCCGCCCTGCTCTACTAACTTATGTTACCGCTTAGCGTGCGAACAGCTCATTTGCGATGAAGGTGATTGTTCTGGCCAGGCTTGCCCTTTCGATTTAATAAAAGGCTATGTTGAAAGCATCACCGCCAATAGAGTAGCAATTGAGGAAGCCCATCAAAAGATAAAGAATTTCTTTGAGAAGAAAATTGCGAAATTCCCAAAACCAGATATTTCTACAGATAACTATACAATCTTCGGCGATTTCTGCAAACATCCTATTTTATCACAACTCTGTACAGACTGCCCGGGATTTCAACCAGTTTTAGCAAACGCCGACGCCTGTAAATCGGAGTTTCATGCCTTAATCGCTCTTCAGAACAAAGCAATGAGCAATGTCAAAAAGTGTGATATAATAAACCCTGATAATCTTTTTGAAGGAAAGCAGGGAGAAATTCTTTTCAGATGTAAGGACGTGCAGCCGTCTCCGATAAAACAGTGCTGGCCGGACGACCTTTTCTGCTGCACGGCAGAAGAATGAGAATAAAAAGTAAAGTAAAAAACGAAAATGACTAAAAAAATCGTTTCTATCGTTCTTGTTGCTGTTTTTATCGGCACCATCCTGGCCGGAGTTGCGGTTATCCAGGCAAGAGATCTTGAAATTGTATACCCGAACATACCTCTGATCCAACCCCCGGCCACTGTAAAAACTCTGCTCCCTGATTATATTAAATATGTCATAGTTCTTAGTATAATTGTCAGCGGTTTAATCGTTTTTGGTTCTTTATTATACGCTGGTTTTCTCTACATGACCTCGTCAGGCAATCCCAGCGCTCTTAAGAACAGTAAAGACAGAATGCTTTCTTCCTTTTTGGGAATAATTATTTTACTTTCTTCTTATTTAATCCTTAACACGATCAATCCTAGTTTAATTAAACTGGAAATAGGATCTATAGATTTATCTTTAGAAGGCTATGGCGTTGTTTTTATTGGCACTGGTGGCGAATATAGAACAATAACAGATGTTTCTGATTTTGAGGATACAGGGGTCATTCCCTCAAGCGTAAAGTTTTTATCGCTAGACGTAGAGGTAATTCCTTGTAGTGAGAAGGATAATTTTAAAAAATCCAACTGCGAAGATCGGTATCCTACACCCATTACTCCTTTTACTTCGCTAAGTTTTCCGGGTACCGCTAAAGCTGCCAAACTGATTTGGAAAACTCCCGGCGTTTATCTTTATGATTGGACAAATTATCGCGGCGAATTAAAGGTTTATAACGCCAGCCAAGGAGCTCTAAGCAACTTTAATGATAAGGCCGAATCAATTAACTTTTTGCACCCCAAACCACTGTTTGAGAGCGATAATCGGTCTTTTGGCGCTGTCTTGCACGAAAATGAAGGATTTAAGGGTACTTGTGAGTTTATATTTGGGGATGAACCTCAGGCCAACTTAGACTTCTGGAATAATAAGGCCAGTTCAATAACTGTTTTTAAGTATAAAAGTGCGGTGCCAGAGGGTGAATCAGGCGGAGTTCAGTTCTACACCGACCCAAATTATATAACCCTCCTTCCCCTTACAAATATCCCTATCAGAGGGCAAAAAAATTGGGTCGGCTTCGGACCTTCGGGCAGCGACCAAATCTACTCAATTAAAATTGACGGCGATTATCTAGTCGCCATTGCCGAGGATGAAGGTGGAAGGGGTAGATGCGAGGTTTTCTCTGCAAGCGATTCTGATCTTAATGATAACCCGATTGGCCAGTGTATTCTTATAGGGACGTGCTCTCCTGGATGCTGGGGAATTTTGGGATTCTGTCCGATTTGCACTGGATCCTGCGCTTCCTCTTTTAGGGTTATTCCTCTGTCATGGTAGTCTCTGGTTGATTGACCAATCCTGGCTTTATCGCTACATAACGATTAGGCTCCTGGCCTCGGCTTTCACTGATAACATTTGGTTTCTGACTAATGATTAGATGGATTACTCTCCTGTCCTGGGCTGGCATTGGAGACAACTCTTTTTCTTTTCCGGTTAAAATAACTTCGTCGGCAATGCTTTTGGCAAGCTCTTCTAAATAGCTTGTTTTTTTCTTTTTGTAGTTATTAATATCTAAATCAAAATGAATGTCTGAACCGATTTTTTTTCTCAAGATCAGCTTTAAAAGATGCTGGATTTCAGACAGGGTTTGGCCGTTTTCGCCAATTAGCAGTTGAGGCGATTCTGCCTCTATATTCACCTTAAAAGATTCCTCTTCAACTCTTTCTTCTTTAATTTCCACTGTTATAGTCGCCCTGTCAAAAAACTCTTTAACAATGTTTTTAATTATTTCTTGTTGTTCTCTTAAAATCATGTTTTTTGAAAAACCTGGCGATAAAATTAACTGGTTGAGCCCTTGTGGCCAGTCCTGTCTAAAATATATTGCTGCAGGATTGTGAAAACCGAAGTGGCCAGCCAATAAAGGCCAAGGGCTGAAGGAAGCTTTAAGAGAATGAAAACCGTTAACACGGGAAAGAAAAACATCATCTGTTTCTGCAAAGCTGCTGACATTTTCTCTTTCATGTCTCCGCTATCTTTACTCTTTTTAAGTGCGTTAGGAAGCATTAAGGTCTGAACCAGTTGAGCCAGCCCGGCTAATATCGCCAATATAGCGCTTGATTGGGAAAGATCAATGCCAAAAAACAAAGGATTAATTGTGTCTGGTCTGCTGATGAAACCATAAAGATGATTTTCCTGGGACCAAAGGCCTCGCCAAAAAAGTTGGTAAAGAGCGATTAAAATCGGCAGCTGTATTAAGATCGGGACGATTGGCCCAAGCGGGCTGATTTTCTCTCTTTTAAAAATCTCTGAAACTGCTTTGGCCTGCGCTTCGGGACTATCTTTGTATTTTTTCTGAACATCTTTAATCTCAGATTGAATCCCAGTCATTGCCTGCTGAAGCTTAAAAGCCCTAATATTAAGAGGCAGAGTTAATAACTTTATCACCCCGGTCAAAACAATCACTGAAAACCCTAAATTAGGCAACAGGTTGTAAATAAAAATCAGGGCGTTAAAGAGCGGTTGATATATAAGACCTTGAAATGCCTGACTAAGTAAATTTGAATTCATTTTGTCTGTGTTTTAAAAAGCCTGGCCTGTTCTAAAAGAATCTCTAGCGATTCTTTCACTTCTACTGGTTTCTTATCTTCTATGCCTGGCCGGGCAATCAAGATAATGTCGTTTCCGGGCTTAATTGATAATAGTTTCTGCCCGACCAGCTCTCTGAGCCTTCTTCTTATCTTGTTTCTGAGAGTGGCTTTCTTAAAATTCTTTTTCGCAGCCAGAAAGCCGAAACGGCTGTTCTGCTGGCTATTATTAATAAATCTTATCGCTAAGAACTGCGTGTTCTCAAGCTTTCCTTTTTTCAGAAGATGATCAAAATCGCTTTTCTTTTTTAAGCGATATAATCTGGGCAACATTTTTAGACGGTTAGCTTGGTTCTTTTCTTCCGGCGCCGGCGCTGGATAACCCTTCTGCCCGCTTTGGTTTTATTTCTTTTTAAAAACCCGTGTGTCTTTTTTCTCTTTCTCTTTTTTGGCTTGTATGTTATAGACATAACAAATTTAATTATTAAATTTAAATAATGAATGACAAAGATTCATCAACTAGTTTAGCAGATTTTGCATCATTGAACAAATCAAAATGAGTATTGACTTGTCTGGTTTTTAAAATTCTGCTTAAATATTAAATCTTTGTTTTAACTGTTATTCCACGCCTTATCCACAAGTTATTATCAGTCGTTAACAATTTAATCTTATTTTTGCTATTTACGCGCCTAAAAGATATAATAAACTATTCAAAAATCAAGATTTAACCTAAGAATATAAGCTGTTTTATTGGTTTTCCAGCTTAAGTTAACTGATAAAAATGACAAACGAAGAGCTTTGGCAAACGGTTCTCGCCCAAATCCAACTGGTCATATCTCCGGCCAGTTTTGCTACCTGGTTTAAGCAAACTTCAATTGTTTCTCAGGAAAATGGTGAAATTATTATCTCGGTTCCAAGCTCTTTTTCAAAAGAATGGTTAAAAGGCAAATACCATAAACTAATTAGCAAAATCATTGATGAGCAGGAAAGAGGAATAAAGGAAATAAAGTATATTATTGGTTCTGTTCCTTTGGCGGTTAAGCATACTCAAGAGAAGAGACCCAACCAGGCAGCTTCAATCGAGCAGCTCGATTTTCAAGAGCTCAAGGTAGACAGGGAAACTAACCTTAATCCCCGCTATGTCTTTGACAACTTCATTGTTGGCTCCTTTAATGAATTAGCCCATGCTGCCGCTACTGCGGTGGCCAAAACTCCTGGCCAAGCCTACAATCCTTTGTTTATTTATGGCGGCGTCGGGCTTGGTAAAACCCATTTACTGCAAGCGGTTGGCAATGAAATCAATAAACACCTCGCCAAAACAAACATTAGATATTTACCCGCAGAAAGGTTTACTTCGGAAATCGTTGGTGCTATCAGAAACCATCAAATTGAAACTTTAAAGTTAAAATTCCAGAGAATAGACGTTTTAATTCTTGACGATGTCCAGTTTTTAGCCGGCAAAGAAAAAACCCAGGAAGAGTTTTTCCATCTTTTTAATTTTCTTTATGAGAAAAACAAACAGATTATTCTTTCTTCTGACCGTCCGCCAAAGGCAATTGCCTCGTTAACCGAAAGATTGAGATCCCGCTTTGAAGGAGGCATGATTGCCGACATCGGCCTGCCAGACGTGGAGACGCGGATTGCCATATTGAAAACAAAAATTTCTGAGAAGAAGGTAGATGTCTCTGAAGAGATAATAAATTATACCGCGCATACGATTCAAAAGAATATCCGCGAACTCGAAGGAGCGCTAAACCGCTTAATAACACATCAAAAAATCTATAATAAGCCACTGACAATGGAAACGGCTAAAAGCCTTCTTGCAAGCTTTGCCGTTGCTCCTCAGAAGATTTCTTCTCCAAAAAAAATTGTTCAAACAGTAAGTGATTTTTATGACCTTAAAGAGAAAGAGATTTTTGAAGTTACCAGGAAGAAAGAAGTTGTCAGGCCGCGGCAAATAGTTATGTTCCTATTGAGAAAAGAGCTAAACTATTCTTTTCCCGCTATCGGCAGGATATTTAAGGGGAAAGACCATACGACCGCAATTCATTCTTTTAAAAAAGTCCAGAAAGAAATTGAGTCCAGTGAAGATTTTTCTGAAGAGATTAATTTAATAAAAAAGAAGCTTTATGGGATCTAATATCCTCTGCAAAAACTGTTGTTTTCTTGTGGAATTACAATTAAAACCTTAAGTCTTGTCCACGAATACTAAAATATCAGCCACAGCTTTTTCACACCTTTACCAGCAAAGAATAACAGTTTCTTAAAGACAATTTAGGAAGAGAAAGAGAACTAAAAGCATCGCTTAACAATAACAACAATTTATATATTTAATAAACTTACTAAATATTATGAAAGTAGCTATTTTAAAAGAAAACTTAAAAGAGGGATTAGCCGCTGTTGCCAGAATCGCCCAAAAGAATCTATCTCTTCCGATTCTAAATTCCGTATTAATTTCCTGTGAAAAGAATTTTACCTGCCTGAAAGCTACGGATTTAGAAATGGGAATAAAGTGGTGGACTCTTTCTAACACAGAAAAAGAAGGAGAAATAGCCTGCCCTCTCAAGGTTTTTCAGGGATTGATAGAAGGCCTGTCCGTGGAAAAATTGTCATTGAAAACAGAAGAAAAAAAGATCTTATTAGAAGCAGAGAATTTTACTGCTCAAATTAATGGATTAGACGCAGAAGAATTTCCAATCATTCCAGAGCCGGAGGTTAAAATTAGTTTTAATATCCAGGCTTCTCTTTTGGCTCAAGGGCTAGCCCAGGTGGCAGACATGACAGCTACTTCCTCTGTCCAGCCAGAAATTTCTGGAGTTTATTTTAACTTTTCTGGTAACCAGCTTAAGATGGCGGCCACCGACAGTTTTCGTTTAGCGGAAAAAACAATCACTTTGTCTGAAGAAATGAAAGGAGAGGTTTCTTTTATACTTCCTCAAAAAGCCTGCCGGGAGATCATTAATCTTTTTAGCGAGCGAGAAAGGGATATAAAAATATATCTTTCCTCTAATCAGATTCTTTTAGAAATGTTGATGTCAGAAACTCCCCATCCAAAAATACAATTTTTCTCACGCTTAATTGAAGGAGAATATCCCAATTACCAGGAAATAATTCCTCAAAAGTTTGACTTTAAGGCATCTCTCCAGAAAAATACGTTTTTACAGCACTTAAAGACAGTCAGTTTATTTAGCAATAAAATAAATGAAGTTAAGATGAAAATCAAACAGGAAAGCCAGAGAATCGAACTTGAAGGACAAAATTCAGACATTGGCCAGTCGGTGAGTTCTTTATCGGCTGAAATTGAAGGAAATGGAAACATGGAAGTTTCTTTTAACTGGAGATTCTTGATAGACGGCTTGAATCAGATCAAAAACAAGGATTTTGTTTTTACTATAAATAAAGACGAGGGTCCAGCTGTCTTAAGACCCAAAGGAGACTCTAGCTATCTTTATCTTTTAATGCCCTTGAGAACTTAGAAAGAGTCTGGTTTTAAAAAGGGTTCTGGAATTCCCCTGGAAGAGAGAACTTTCTCCATTATCTGATGAAAGATTGGGCCGGCAAAGACAATGCCTGGCTCTTTTTTTGTCGGCGTATTGTCATTATTCCCGGTCCAAACCCCGATCGCAATTGATGGGGTGTAGCCAATCGTCCAACCGTCTCTATAGCTTTGAGTAGTTCCGGTTTTAGCAGCGACGGGGTAATTTTCAAAAAATAGAATTGATCTTGATCCAAAAATTGGGGCCCTGGAATTATTATCAGAAAGGATATCATTAATCAGGGCAGCTGTTTTTGTGGTTAAAACTCTTCTAGGAGTGCTTTTCATCTCTTCAATTATATTCCCCTGACTGTCTTCAATTCTTAAAATCGGCACTGGTTTTAACCAAGAACCATTATTAGCAAAAGCGCTGTAAGCCGAAACCAATTCTAACAATTTAGTTTCGTATCCGCCGAGAACGATTGACGGCCCAAAGGGAGCGTTAAGAGTAGTGATGCCCAGGTTCTTGGCCATCTGAATGCTATCCTCTAGTCCAGCTAAGTTCATAAGAACTTTAATTGACGGAATATTCAATGATTGGGCCAGGGCTTGCCTTAAAGTTACCGGCCCCCTGAAATAGCCGTCATAGTTTCGAGGGATATACTCTTCTCCTCCCCAAATGCCAAAATTAGTTTTTTCATCATTCACGACAGTCTTATCGTCAAACCCTTTCTCAAAAGCAGTGGCATAGACAATTGGTTTAAAAGACGAGCCTGGTTGACGGCCAGACAGGGCAACATTGAATTGAGGATCAAAAAGGCAGTTTTTTCCCGGTTGGCAGTTTTCTGGATAAGGATCAGCAAAGAAATCTTTAGATCCGACCATAGACAAAATTTCTCCGGTTTTTGGGTCAATTACCACCACGGCTGCGTTTGAGGAAAGGTAATCTTGATTTATTTCAACTCTTTCTTCAACTACTTTTTCAGCATACTCTTGGAGATCCCAATCTAAAGACGTATATATTTTAGCCCCCTTTTCCCTTAAAAAGTCCTCTCCATATTTTTCTTCCAAGATTCCTTCTACCCAGACCGTAAAATGAGGAGCTCTAATGAGCTGATTGATTTTTGCAAATTCTATAATCTCTTCTTTGGCGCTTGATTCTTCTTCCGAGCTGATAAAGTTTAATTCTTTCATTCTACTTAGAACATAATCTTTTTTTGTCATGAGCTCGTCTTTATTTGGCCCATAGGGAGAAAGGCGACTAGGAGCTTTTATTAAAGAAGTTAAAAGAGCTGCTTCTGCCAAAGAAATGTCTTTAGCATCTTTTTGAAAATAGGTTCGGCTAGCCGCTTGGGCTCCATAGGTATTTTGGCCAAAAGGGATTTGATTTAGATAAAATTCAAGAATTTCGTCTTTGGAATAACGTCTTTCGAGTTCCAAGGCAAGGATTATTTCTTTTATTTTTCTTGCTCCAGTTTTTTCCAAGCTGAGATATGAAGAACGAACCAGTTGCTGGGTAATAGTTGAAGCTCCCTGCGAAGGGGCAAATAATTTTATATCAGTCAAGATCGCCCTGGCAACGCCCTTAAGGCTTATCCCATGATGATTATAAAAGTCAGCGTCTTCGCTGGCGATAATAGCGTTTTTTAAATAATTAGAGATTTGATCTAGAGGAACAACGGTTCTTTTTTCCTCTCCATAAATTTCATAAAGCAGGGTTTTTCCATCTCTGGCATAGATTCTAGTTGACTGGGCCGTCTCTTTTTCAGTGAATTTTTCCGGCCTGGGCAAATCTTTAATATAACTGACGAATAACAGGGAGGCTAAAACCAATCCGATTAAAAAACAAAAACCAAGCGCTTTTAGCCACTTTTTGGCTTTTGAGCCCTTCTTAAAGATTTTTCGATATGCCATTTTAAAACGTGTTAAAAATCACGATGAAGATTATAGCTACTGGTATGTCGAATCTTCGATTCGTCATAATCTTCTATTTTAGATTGATTTTTAACATAACTCAATATTTAAACAATAGGTAGCGCTACTAGAAACAATAAAACCCGTTAAGGCAGGTTTTATTGTTTTAAGATTTGAGATGTAAGAAAATTCTATTCAAGCTCTTCCTCTTCTTCCTCTTCTTCTTCCTCCTCTTCCTCTTTGGCGGGATCCTCTTCAACCTCTTCTTCAGTTTCTGGATCTTCGTCGGCAATTCCTTCCTCCCAAGCACCTTGGCTGGTCAAGAAAGACGAGATCTCTTTTTCCAATAACATAAGTTTAAGCTTTGTAATCAAAGCCCAGTTTAATGATTTAGTTCGACCTTTCCCAGCTTTTAATAAAAGACATCTAGCTAATAGCGAAACGGAGTTTCGATATATCAAACTTTCAGTTCGCTATAGCAATTTTAATTTTCCAAAGGATATTGTCAACCCCCTCAAAACAATAATAGTTGATAACTTTCATTTTCCCTGTTTATTATCGTTAGCCAGAGAAAAAGCAGCGCAAAGAGCTACTCCCAAGGCGTCGGCAATGTCGTCTGGCTTTGGGATCTTTTCTAGACTTAAGATCTCCTCCACTTTTTTTTGAAGGTCTTCCTTTTCAGCTCTTCCATAACCCGCCACCCTTAATTTTATCTGTAGGGGAGTAAATTCTATTATTGGGATATTCTTTTTTGCCGCTCCAAGAATAAGAACTCCCGTTGCTCGGCTTACCGGAATAAAGGTTTTTAAATTTCTAAAGAAAAAAACGCTTTCGATGGCGATTAGGTCAGGCCTGTGTTTATTGATTAAGCCGTTATAATCCCTGCTAATTTTTTTAAGCCGATTAGGAAAAGAATTTTTTGGAGTGGTTTCAATCAGACCATAGGCTAAACATTCTATTTTTGGTTTAGCTTTGCTTTTCTTCTTTTGGAGAGAAACTCTAAGAACTCCATAACCTGTAGTCGCTGTGCCCGGATCAATTCCAAGAATAATCATTTAATATTTTTAGAGGATAATTATCTGCCTCACTACCTAATCTTTTAGATTAGAATAAACGTCTTGAACATCATTATTTTCATCAAGATCGCTGAAAAGCTTTTCCACCTGTTTCCTGTCTGATTCTTCGACAGGAATTTCGTCTTTGGCCACCCAATCAGCGGAAGAGGATCTTGTCTTTATTCCTTCTTTTTCAAAATCTTCTTTTACTGATTGAATGCTGTCTATGGGAACGTGGACTTCAAGAAAATTGCCTGGTCTCCAAATGAGATTTTGAGCGCCAGCTTCAATTATCTTTAACTCTAAAGCCTCTTTATTTTTCCATTGCTCAGATTGATCATCCAAGAAGATAACAATTACTCCCTTTCTTTCAAACATCCATCTAACCGAGCCTTCTTGGGCTAATTTGCCGTTTCGCTGAGAGAGAATCTGTTTTATTTCTAACAGGACGCGATTCTTATTATCAGTGATGCCTTCAATAAGGAGAGCAATTCCTCCGGGCCCATAAGCTTCAAAGATAAATTCGTTTAAGCTTTTGCCTTCTAAGTCCCCGCTAGCCGACTTAATAGCCCTTTCGATATTGTCATTCGGCATATTAAAGTTCTTTGCTCTTTCAAGAGCTATTTTTAATCTGTAATTTGTTTCTATATTTGGGCCACCGTCTCTGACAGCGATCGCAATTAACCTCGCCATTTTTGAAAAAATCTGTCCTCGTTTTTGATCGCTAATCGATTTCTGATGAGCAACAGTTTTTGCGTGAGAGTGTCCTGACATATGTAATTTAAAAGTTGTTTATGTTTCCTATTAATCTTTTTAACATTAAAACAGCTATTCCCGAAAGAGCGGCAATCAGAATAGCTAACCCAAAAACTTTCAGGAATGGAAAATCGTCTTTTTTAATTTCTTCAATATTTTTTTGAAAGACATTAGCAGTTAACGCAGTTAACGGGATTTCTTCCTTCTTCTCATTATCTTGACTTGCTTTGGTTTTTTCTAGTGAGTCTTCTAGGACATTAAGGTTAGCCGGAGTTGGCTTTTCGAAAAGATAAGTACTATTTTTTGATTTAGGGGTTCCATGAACTTCTTTGCTGGTAGCCCAAAATCCCTGATCAGTTCTTTCCATAGTTTGTTTTGTAGAATTGTTTCCAGCCGGCCAAGCCTCAGCCGCCTTGATTTCATCAACTAAGGTTCCTTCTTTATTAATAAGCCTGAGGTTTTCGCCACCATTTTCAAGAGCGCCCGTATAGATTTGGTTTGCCGCGATTTCAGGGATTGTTTGGTCGTCAGTTCTTTCTAAGAGATAAAAGCCGTGGCCAGGAATTATACCGCTTAAAGCTATATTCGGAATATTATCATTAGCAATAATTTTCCAGTCACTTATATCTATATTCAAATCAGTATTATTATAAAGTTCTATCCATTCGTTATTAGCAGATGCAGTTGTACCCATCCAGGCCAGTTCGTTAAATATAACGTCTGAAGAAACTGCTAAAGCAGTCGACGGTATAATCGACGGTAGAAAAAGAATGACGAATAAAGATAAAAACAACATATTTTTAGCAAAAACTATTAAGCGTCTTTGCTCTTGACAAAATCAGAGTTATCTATTATAATTAGCATTACTAATCAACAACACCAATTACTCTTTCCAGGAGTTAATTTAAGCATTGCCTGTTCGGGTGGGGACACCCTCTAAGGGGAGAATTTTTCTTGAAGGAGATTTCGGGTTTTCCTGGAATCTTCCTCGAAAAAATTTGAGACTCGTGACTGGCGTCCGGGTATGCCCCCACCCGAGGAGACATCTTATTTTTATTCTGTTCCAATTATCCTTTCCAGTTCTTCAATAGTGGTTAATCCTTCAATGACCCTGATAAGTCCGTCTTGATATATAGTGACCATTCCTCTTTCGACAGCCTTGTTTCTAAGATCGCTTGTCGGAGGATTTTTAAGAACAAACCTTTCCATTTCATCATCTATTAGAAAAGCTTCAAAAACGCCTAATCTCCCCTTATAACCGGTAAAACTGCAATCTTCACATCCCTTAATAACAGGGATTTTTGTTTGCGGCGTTATTTTAGCTATCTTTACATTTTTTGATAAGGACTGTAGCTCTTTACTGATTTTCTCTAATTGCTCAGGAGAAACATCTTTGAAGTCAACGCATTTTGGGCAAACCCTTCTGATTAATCTCTGGGCAATTATTAAATTTATGGCCGAGGCAACCGATGGCGACGTTGTCCCTAAATCAACTAACCTGGCGATCGTTCCGGCCGCGTCATTGGCATGAATAGTAGAAAAAACCAGGTGTCCGGTTAAGGCTGCCTGAAGGGCAATCTCGGCTGTTTCTAAGTCTCTTATCTCTCCGACCAAGATTACGTCTGGGTCTTGTCTGACAATTGCCCTTAATCCCGAAGCAAAGTCATAACCTTTTACTGGCTCAGCTTGTGTTTGTGAAATGCCTTCGAGTTTATATTCAATCGGATCCTCAATAGTGATTACCTTTATGGTGGGATTTTGAACTTCTTTCAAAAAAGCATAAAGAGTCGTGGTTTTACCAGAACCAGTTGGACCGGTAACTATGATCATGCCATTTGGCTTACTAATCTCTTTACGGAATATTTTTAAGAGATCGTCTCTTAATCCCAGCTGTTCAAGACTGATTAAGCTTTTAGGATTCAAAACTCTTAAGACTATTGCTTCCCCGTATTCAGCTGGCAGAGTAGAAGACCTGACTTCAATATTTTCTTTATGCTTAACAATAGAAAAACGACCGTCTTGGGGCCGATCACTAATATTGAGCTTAATGCCAGATACTAATTTCAAGCGCGAAAGCAAGGGTTTATATTCCTGGTGAGAAATATTTGCAAGATCCTGTAAAACACCGTCGATTCTCAAACGGATTTTAACCTGATTCTCTTCAGTTTCAAAGTGAATGTCAGAAGCGTCAAGATCGATTGCTCCGATAAAAATTATTTCTAAAAGCTGGCTGGTATTTTTGCCAAAAAATTGAGAAACAGCCTTGGCAAACTCTGTAACATTAGCAATTCTTTCTGTTTGCAGGCTGGAAATTTCGATCACTCCAATAGTTTTTTTTGAGGCAGGATTGTTTATCATATTTGGGCTTATAACGAATCAGAGATTCGATATATCGAACTTTCTGTTCGTTATCGACTCAATCCCGATAAAGAGCTAGAATTAATATAGTAATTTAAGGTCATATTTTTACACTTTATCCTGCTTTATCCTATTAGTCAAACTTTTTGTTATGGAATCAGAAATTAAAAAACATACGCTTGCCGTTATTGATGGAAATTCAATTGTTCATCGCGCTTATCATGCTTTGCCGCCCTTTACCACCAAAGAGGGCATATTGGTCAATGCTGTTTATGGTTTCTTTTCTTTTCTTTTCAAAGTTATTAAAGAATTAAACCCAGAAGCTATTGTTATTGCTTTTGATCTGGCTGTTCCTACTTTCCGTCATCATGAATTTGACGGATATAAAGCAAAGAGAAAAAAGGCTCCGGACAATCTTTATCATCAAATCCCCAAGATAAAAGAAATTCTTGAAGCCTTTAATATAAGATTTTTCACCAAAGAAGGCTTTGAAGCAGATGATCTTATCGGTACGATAGCTGGTCTTACTAAAAACAATCCAGATTTCAAAGTTATTATTATAAGCAGCGATACAGATGTTTTGCAATTAGTAGATAAAGATACCAAGGCAATGATTTTACAACGGGGTATAAGCCAAGCAGTTATTTATGAAGAGAAAGATGTCCGGGAAAAATACCAAGGTCTTTCTCCAAAACAGCTAATTGATTTTAAGGCCCTAAGGGGAGATCCCTCAGATAATATTCCTGGAGTCTTTGGAATTGGCGAAAAAACCGCAATTGATTTAATTAGTAAATTTGATAGTCTGGAAAATCTTTATTCTGTACTAGACAAAGAAGAAACAAAAAGATTGATAAAGAAATCTATTCTAGACAAGCTCATTAACCAGAAAGATCAGGCATTCATGAGCAAAAATTTGGCAGAAATCCGTACAGATGTAAAGATAGATTTTGATTCAAGTCTTTGTTTCTGGAGAGACTATGACTATGAAAAAGTCGCGGGGCTTCTCAAGAAATTAGGATTTTTTAGCCTAGCATCAAGATTGCCGGAAAATAAAATTGTTTAAAATTAATTTATATATGATATTATGATATGAAGAAATACTCTGAACTTGTTTAACGGAGATAATTATTATAACAAAACGAAGTTTTGGTATATCAACAGCTATAACTTTTTAATTTTATGGAAGAAGAAAAAATAACCAGGGAAACAGTTAAAAAATTCATGTCTCTTCCTGGAGAGGCGAGGGGGGTTACCCTAAAGGTTGACTGGGAGTTTATTCTAAGAAAAGAAGGCAAAGAAGGTCTAGAGAAGCTGGAAGGAAAAATGGCAGAGCTTGGTTATCCATTAAAATTTGAAGAGATCAAGACAATGGGTTTTTATCCCATCGGATTAGACGCTCTTTCAATGGCTGTAATTGGTGAGGTTTTTGGCTATGATAAACAAAGATTCATTGAAGTCGGTAAGACAGCCCCGAAATTCTCCATTTTTTTAAAAGTCTTTTTTAGATACTTTGTTTCTCCAAAACAAGCCGTTGACGAGGCTCCAAAGATGTGGAGGAAGCATTACAGCGTGGGGGATTTAATCGTGGCGGAATTCAACGAAGATAAGGGTTATGCTGTTTTGCGGTTGGAAAACTTTAAGCTCCACAAGATTCATTGTTATAACCTACTTGGTTATTTCTCTAAAATTTTAGAAATGATCGTTAATGCAAAGGTATCTGCAGAGGAAAGGAAATGCGTTTTTGACGGAGACGATTATCACGAGTATTTTTTAAAGTGGAAATGAGCATTCAAAAACATTTAAAATAAGATGTCCATATTCAAATTTAAAAGATCAAATAAAGTTGAAGATAGGGACAAAAAAATTACGCTTTTATTGACGGATTTAACGTCTTTGGAAAATTACGTAAATGATCTTTTTAATTTTTCCCCATTGCCAATTTGTTTTGTTAGTTCTCTTGGAGTAATTCTTGAAGCTAATCCGGCTTTTGAAAAAACCTCGGGTTTCCCTAGCGAAGAGATTATCGGTGAATCAATTGAAAAGATCTTTAATAGGGAAGAAATTGCTAGTGTCACAAAAGAAACTTTAAAGGAAGGATTAATTACAGCCAAAGACTTATCTTTGTTTAGGAAAGACGGCGACAACTTAATTGTCCGGATTTTTACCAGAACGCGTACAGATGAGAATTTAAAACCCATTGGGTATTTTTTAGGCCTTTTTGATTTGAGTGATATTAAAAGGACAGAAGATGAATTAAAAAGAGTTCAGGCTGCTCTTTTAAATATCCTTGAAGATACCGAAGCGGCCAGAAGGATGACCGAAGAAGAAAAGGATAAAACCCAGACAATAATTACTAATTTTACAGATGGGCTTTTGCTCTTTGATAAAAATCATAATTTAGCATTGATTAACCCAAAAGCAGAAAATTTCTTTAAGATAGATAGAGCTAGAGGATTAAAAGAAATTGCCGAAATCCCTAGTCTTAAAAAATTAACCGAGTTTTTAGGATCAGATATAAAAGATATTTTTAGGAAAGAATTTATTATGGCTAAAGATTTTATTCTTGAAGTTTCCGCAATCTCAATGGAAAAAGACAATATTGATCTTGGAAATCTGGTAGTTTTGCACGATGTTAGTCGTGAAAAAATAATCGAAAAACTAAAAACAGAATTTGTTTCTTTAGCTGCTCACCAGCTGAGAACGCCTCTCTCTGCCATTAAATGGAGCTTGAGAATGATTTTAGACGGAGACTTGGGAAACATAAATAAGGATCAAGAAGAGATTATGGAAAAGACTTATCAATCAAACGAAAGAATGATAGCCCTTGTTAATGATCTTTTAAATGTTGCCAGGATTGAAGAGGGTAGATACGCTATAAGTCCGACTTCTATTGATATGGTCAAGATTTGCCAGTCAGCAATTGGTTCTATTGCCGATGATTTTAAAAATAAAGGTATTGAATTCAAATTTATCAAGTCGAGCCATAAACCAATTATGATTTTTGTTGATGAGGAAAAAATTGGACTGGTTCTTCAAAACATGCTTGACAATGCTCTGAAATATACAGAAAAACCAGGCAAAGTATATCTGTCTTTAGAAGAAACTCCAACAAGCGTGACGGTTGAAGTTAAAGATACTGGCATTGGCATAGCAAAAAATGAACAAAAGAGGGTCTTTTCTAAATTTTTTAGGGCTAGCGAAGCTATTTTAGCTGAACCAGCTGGCAGCGGACTTGGCCTCTATATGGCAAAGAACATCATTGACAGCCATGGCGGAAAAATTGGATTTAAATCACAACCCGGCAAAGGCACGACTTTTTATTTCACCCTTAAAAAAGAGAAACCAAAGATTTCTTAATCACTTTTGTCTTACTTGATTTTCTGTTAGAATCTAAAGTAGTTAGAAAATGAAGCTCTCTCGACCTTACGGTCGGGGGTATCTTCTCCCCGTGCAATTTCTTCGCAGTTTTCTGCGAAGGGGGATAAATCAATTAAAACTATAAAATGAAAAAAATCTTAATTGTTGAAGACGAAGAGATTATGCTTAATCTCCTTGAGAAGAAACTTAGGGACCACGGATACGAGGTTTCTTCAGCCAGAGACGGACAAGCGGGTTTGCGCTTATTAAAAGAACAAGATAATCCAGATTTAATTCTAATGGACTTGATTATGCCCAAAATGGATGGGTTTTCAGTCATGAAAGAAATCCAAAAGGACGAAGAATTAAAAAAGATTCCCTTGATTGTTATTTCTAATTCTGGGCAATCAGTCGAGTTGAATAGGATTAAGGAATTGGGCGCAATAGATTGGCTGGTAAAAACAGAGTTTAATCCCCAAGAGCTGCTCGAAAAGATAAGAAAGCAGCTCGGAGAATAATAATCTATAAATATTTAATATGCCAAGAAAAATTTTAATTATAGAAGACGATAAATTCCTAAGAGAATTAATTACTAGAAAATTGGTCAATGAGGGCTATCAGCCTATTGAGGCGACTAATGGCGAAGAGGGGGTTAGGACGGCAAAGTCTGAAAAACCAGATCTAATTTTGCTAGACCTTATCTTACCTGGTATCGATGGCTTTGAAGCTCTTGCCAGGATAAGAAAAGATCAGGAGACAGCCAATCTTCCTGTGATTATTCTCTCAAACCTTGGGCAAAAAGAAGATATTGAAAGGGGCTTAAAACTCGGAGCAACGGATTATCTGATTAAAGCCCATTTTTCTCCAGGGGAAATTATTGAAAAAATCGCCTCAATCCTAAAATAGTTTGAGTACAAGACCAAATGATAATTTTTCTTTATGGCCAAGACGATTTTCGATCTAGGCTAAAACTTAAAGAAATTATTGATCAATACCAAAAAGTCCGCCACAGCGGGCTTAATTCATTTTACATTGATTTTAAAGAAAATCAGTTTAGCGATTTTAAAGAAAAGGCAGAAACCGTTTCAATATTTGCAAAAAAGAAATTAATTATTCTTTCAAACTTATTGACTAATCAGGATTTGAGCAAGGACATTTTAGATTACTTCAAGAAAAATGGTCAAAAACACAAAGATGATGTTTTCGTTTTCTTTGAAAAAGATAAGTTTAGTACCGACAACTCTTTATTCTCTTTTTTAAACAAGGCAGCCAAGGTCCAGGAGTTTAAGCCTCTTTCGGGAAAATTACTATACGCCTGGGCAGAAAAAGAGGTTAAAAGATTAAAGTCGGAGATTGATCCAGTTGCTTTAAAAAGACTAATCAGTTCCTTTAATGATGACCTCTGGAGGCTTTCAAATGAAATTAAAAAATTAGTTATTTTTAAAAGTCGTAAAAAAATTGATATTCAAGACGTAGAGTTGTTAACAGAGCTTGAAACAGAGACTAATATTTTTAAGACCATAGATGCAATTGCTTCTTTGAACAGAAAAACAGCTTTAGGGCTGCTTAGCCAGCATCTTAAAAACGGAGATTCTCCAATCTATCTTTTAACAATGATTAATTATCAGTTCAGAAATATTTTAGTCGTCAAAAGCCTGTTGCAGCAAAACATGTCTTTCCCAATGATTTTAAAAACATCTAGGCTTAATAACTTTGTCGCTAAAAAGTGTTATTCTCTGGCCGGTCAGTTTAGCTTCCAAAGGTTAAAAAGCATATATTCAAAAATTCTGGAAGCGGATTTAAAAATAAAAACCGGGAAGGTTTCTCCCCGGCAAGGTCTGGAATTGTTGGTTTCTCAAATTTAGGCCATTGTTCTCAATGTTCTTAAGGATTTGCTGATTCTTGATTTCCTTCGCGAAGCTTTGTTTTTCTTGATCACATTTCTCTTAGCGGCCTTATCCAGAGCTTGATAGATTTCAGGCAAGAGCTTTCTTGCTTCAGCGGTTTTCTTTTCAGCTAAAAGCTTCTCGACTCTTTTTTCGAGATTTTTAATTTTGCTCTTATTTAAAGCGTTGTGTTTTCTTCTTCTTTCGCTTTGCCTAAAAGCTTTTTTTGCAGACTTAGTGATGGCCATAATTTTAATATTACACGATTAATATAGCATTGAACCTAAAAAAGATCAATGTTTTTGGTTTTATCGGCTGGCCCCAGTTGTTTTAAATGAGAATTTGAGCTTAAATTCCATATAACCTAATCATAGCAAACTTATTGTAGTTAAGTTAAAATATATAAAGAGATAAAAAAGGGCAATGAAAAAACTCTTTTACCAAATTAAAAATATCATCAAAAAAATTCTTCCCCATTTTTTATTGGACTGGTATCATTTTAGTCTGGCTTTTCTAGCAGCTTTAATCTATGGCTTTCCTTCTAGAAAACTTAAAGTGATTGGCATTACCGGTACGAGCGGCAAATCTACAGTTTTAGAAATGACTTCAAATATTTTAGAAGAAGCCGGTTACAAAGTGGCTTCGTTGTCTTCGATCAGGTTCCGTCTGGCCGGCAAAGAAGAGTCGAATAACCTTAGAATGACATTGCCAGGAAGATTCTTCGTCCAAAGGTTTTTAAGAAAAGCTGTAAATTATGGATGCGAATACGCGGTTTTAGAAATTACTTCAGAAGGAATAAAGCAGCACCGTCACTCTTTTATTGATTTTAAAGTAGCGGCTTTGACTAATTTAAGTCCAGAGCACATTGAAGCTCACGGCGGTTTTGAAAAGTATAAGCAAGCGAAACAAAAACTTTTTAAGGTTACAAAAAGAATTCATGTTATCAATTTGGACGACGAGAATTCAAAATTCTTTTTGGGGTTTCCGGCTAAAGAAAAATATCTATATGGGATTAATAAAGAGCCTTTAAATAATAATTTTAAATTCATTAAAGCGGCCGAGATCCAAACAGGCGACAAGGGAGTTAAATTTGTGACAGAGGGAACAGAATTTAACCTTCAAATTTTAGGCAAATTTAACGTTTACAATGCTTTGGCGGCGATCAGTATCGCCAAGTCTCAAGGAGTTGGCCTTAGAATTTGCAAAAAGTCTTTAGAGAGCTTTAAAGGCATGCCCGGAAGAATGGAAAAAGTTGTATCTGCGCCTTTTAAGGTTTTTGTCGATTATGCGATTACTCCTAATGCCTTAGAAAAAGTTTATGAGACTCTAGTTAAAAATCATAAACCAAAAAACAATCAACTAATTTGTGTCTTTGGTTCTTGCGGTGGTGGCCGCGACAAATGGAAAAGGCCGGTTTTAGGAGAGATTGCTTCAAGATACTGCAACCAGATTATTTTAACCAATGAGGATCCCTACGATGAAAATCCTGATGAAATTTTAGCAATGATAAAATCAGGCACTTTAAAAGCAGGTTTTTCAACAAAGAATCTTTACGAAATTGTTGACAGAAGAATGGCGATCAGAAAGGGCCTGGAACTGGCCAAGCCAGACGACATTGTCATTATCACGGGCAAGGGCTGCGAATCCTCAATTTGCTTGGCAAAGGGAGAAAGAATCTCCTGGAGCGACAAATTGACAGTTCAAGAAGCGCTGGAGTCGCCGACTCCCAGATATCAATTTTTAGAGCACCGCGCAGATTTAAAAATTCAGGTTTTCGGAAGAACTAAAGAAGAATTATTTTTGAACGCGATGCTGGCGATGATCGAATATCTAAAGCCGGACTTTAAACATCCTGAAACAAATGTTGAACAAGAAATTACTGTGAAGTCAACTGATTCAACAACGCTCTTAGCAGACTTTCTCAACGAGGCTTTATACTTGATTCAGGTGAACAAAGAAATTTATTCAAGGGTTAGTTTTGACATGTTTACTAATAAAGAAATCACGGCCAAGCTTTCGGGCCAGAAAGTTGAGGCGTTTGGCGAGGATATCAAAGCCGTCACCTACCACAACTTAGAAATCAACCAGAAAAACAATAGTTGGGAAGCAATAGTTTTATTTGATATTTGAAGCTTGAGGAAGTCCGAATATGAGAAAAGAAGATTTTAGAAAAATAAACGATTTTTTATGGGAAATCCCTCGGTCTTTTAGGGACGACATGAAAGTTCCAGGGAGAATTTATGCTTCGGAGAAAATACTGAGCGAGATAGAAGAAGAGGCAATAAATCAAGTAGTAAATGTCGCTACATTGCCCGGGATAGTGAAATATAGCTTGGCCATGCCCGATATTCATTCGGGTTATGGTTTTGCCATTGGCGGAGTGGCAGCTACCAGGTTGTCCGACGGCGTAATTTCGCCAGGCGGAATTGGATATGACCAAAATTGTGGGATAAGATTGCTAAAATCCGAATATACCGAAGCTGAAATTAAGCCATATCTAGAGAAATTGGCGACAGAGATGCAAAAAGAAGTGCCGTCTGGCTTGGGGAGAGGAAGAACAACAAAACTTAGTATCGAGCAGGTGAATAAGGTTTTAGAAGAAGGCGTGCCCAAATTAGTAGAACAGGGTTATGGAGAAAAAGAGGATGTTGAGAATTGCGAGGCGGACGGGTGTTTAGCCCAAGCCGATGCTTCAGTTGTTTCTGATCATGCCAAAAACCGGGGAAGAGATCAGGTGGGTACTCTCGGGAGCGGAAATCATTTTTGTGAAGTTCAAAAAGTCGCGGAGATTTTCGACGAGAAAGTAGCACAACTTTTTGGATTATTTAAAGATCAGGTTGTCGTGATGGTTCATACCGGCAGTCGAGGATTGGGCCATCAAAACTGCACTGATTATTTGAAAATAGTGATGAATGCTATGACAAGATATGGTATAAGATTGCCAGATAGAGAGTTGGCTTGCGTTCCTTTTAATTCGCCGGAGGGGCAAAGTTTCTTCAAGGCAATGTCTGCGGGCGCCAATTTTGCTTGGGCAAACCGGCAAATGATTACCTATTATTTGAGAAAGGCCTGGAAGAACGTTCTGGGGGAGAAAGCAAGTTTGAAGCTTCTTTACGATGTTGCCCATAATATTGCTAAAATAGAGGAACACGAAGTCAATGGAGAGAAGATAAGGTTGATAGTTCATCGTAAAGGAGCAACAAGGGCTTTTCCGCCGGGGCATTTAGAAATTCCTGAAAAATACCGCGATTGCGGCCAACCCGTCCTGATTCCCGGCTCAATGGGCACTGCTTCTTATATCTTAGTAGGGACAAAGGCGGGAGAGGAATCGTTCTTCAGCACAGCTCACGGCGCCGGCAGGACGATGTCGCGCCACCAGGCCCTGCGGATAGTTACCGGTCAGGAAGTAGTCAGGCAATTAAATGAAAAAGGCATTCTTATTAAATGCCAAAGCTTCAGGGGCATTGCCGAAGAAGCGCCGATAGCGTATAAAGACATAGATGATATTGTCGAAACGGTCCATCGGGCTGGCCTCTCGAAAAAAGTGGCCAAGCTCGCGCCCCTCGCAGTAATTAAAGGAGAATAAAACCTACAATGTTTGGTTTTCTGTTTAAAAATGAAGACAAAGCAAAGACGACAATCAAAATCGATCAGAAAGTTTATTCGTCGGGAAAAAGTACGAATTCGTTCCCAAGTTTTTGACTTGAAAGAACAAGAAAGGTTAATTTCTGAAGTTTATCAAAAGTTTTCATTAACGAGAGATAATAAAGAGACTGTTAAAAAATAATATGAAGGTTAAAGATATCTACGATTTAGCAGTTGAAATGGGGAAAGAAGCAGACTTTCGTTCTCCCCGGGAATTAGAAAAACTTCTTTTAAGAAGAAAAGAAAAGTTTGAAAAACTGTCTAAAGAGGAGAAAACCGAATTTGATGAAGAAGTGCTATCTAATCCCTATTCAGACACAAGGATCTTAAATGTTTCTGACAATAGAGAAATCAAAAAAGTCTTGATCGGCATTGATATTGAGCCGGCCGAAGTTCTTTTAGCCAAAGAACTGGGAAATATTGATTTAATTATTTCCCACCATCCTTTGGGCAGCGCCCTGGCTAATCTTCACGAGGTAATGGAGTTGCAGTGTGATGTTTTGAGCCAATACGGGGTGCCGATTAATATTGCCGAAGGCTTAATGAAAGAAAGAATTTCAGAGGTAGCCAGGGGAACTAATGCCCACAATCACCAGAGAACAGTTGACGCGGCCAGGCTCTTAAAGGCAAATTTAATTTGTACTCATACGACGGCAGATAATCTGGCTGCCAAATTCTTGAAAGAAAAGATTGAAAAAGGAAATCCAGAAAGAATTGAAGACTTGATAAAGTCCTTAAAAGAGGTTCCCGAATACAAAGAGGCTTTAAAGTTAGGGATCGGGCCAAAGATTTTTGTTGGCAATCCAGATAATCGCTGCGGCAAGATTGCTCTTTCAGAAATTACCGGTGGTACGGAAGGTTCGCCCAAGCTTTATGAAAAAATGGCCATTGCCGGCATTGGTACGATTGTCGGCATGCACATTTCGGAAGAAGGCAAAAAAGAAGCTGAAAACGCCCATATCAATGTTGTTATTGCCGGTCATATTTCTTCAGATTCCTTAGGCATGAATTTATTTTTGGATGAATTAGAAAAGCAAAGGATTGAAATTATTCCCTGCTCTGGATTTATCAGGATTTCAAGAGCATAGGAAGAATGAAAAATTATTCTTCTAACAGGGCTCAAAGAGGGAAAACTGCCTTTAGAACACCAGATCGGTTTATCTACAAGGCAGCCAAGGCTTTTTGGAAAAACAAATTAAAAAAGAAAGACAAATAATAGCTATACCAGCAGCTATTATAGGTTTTTGACCATATAGGTATTTTTTAATTCATAACCAAGTATGCGATAATAGTTTCTAGAGCCAATTCCAGAAATGACTGCCATTTTCTTAAAGCCCTCTTTTTTAGCTATTTTCTCTGAGGCTCTAATTAATTCTTTACCAAGACTGCGGTGTTGAGGAGAGGTCTTTGTTTTTTGATCAAAACCAATAGTTTCACCATAGGTATGAACTTCTCTCATTAGGGCAGCATCTTTTAAAACAGGAAAAACAGATGAAGATTTATCTTTTGGCAAGCGAAGTCTTAAAAGACTGTAAAGATAAGAGCGTGTTTTGTCTTCAAAAGTCAGAAAAACTTCTTTGCTTTCAGATGCTAAATAGTCTTGGCGAAATAGCTTTAATTTATCTTTAGGTAAGAATTTGCCCTTTACCTCTCGACATCTTATACAAAGACATTTTTTTCCTTGTTCTTTTAACTCTTGGACAACGACTTGACGCAAATTAGAAATTTTGCTGCCAGCCATAATCTTAGTAGAAGGAATATCTCTGTAAATTCTAATAATTCTACACCATATTGGTATTTTCTGTTTTACTTTAACCAAAAGATCAATTAACTGACGATCATTATAGGGACGATATTTACCTTTTAACCAAAATTTGTAAAGAGGAGCTTCTTTGACTACCACGCAGGGATAAATCTTTAAAAAGTCTGGCTGAAAGTCAGGATTATTAAATAATTCAGTGAACATTTTTTCGTCTTTCTTTAAATTAGATCCAGGTAAATTCGGCATCATATGATAACAAATTTTAAAGCCAGCGTTTTTTAAAAGCCTGGTAGCTAAAATGGTTTTATCAATACCATGACCTCGGAGATTCTTTTTAAGGACACTGTCATCAAGGCTTTGCACTCCTAGTTCAATTCTGGTGACGCCAAGATTCCTTAATTTCTTTATTTCAGCTTTATTAATATAATCTGGCCGAGTTTCTATGGTAATGCCAATAATTCGATGTTTTGCCTTTTCATTAATCTTTTGCGTTGCTAATAATTCCTGGTTTGCTCGCTGAGGCGAGTTTCTTTCCGAAAATCTGGTTTTTTGCCCTCCATATTCATTACAGGCCCTGAAACATTCTCTAATGAATTGAGTTTGATATTTAGTAGGTAGGCTAGACCAGGTGCCGCCAATAATGATTAGTTCAATTTTTGAGACATTGTGGCCAGTAGCCTTTAATGTTTCTAACCTTGTTTTTACCTGAAGATAAGGGTTAAAATTATTAGCTAGAGCTCTCATGACGGCTGGTTCGCCGTCAAGATAGCTTTTAGGAAGGTTGTCTTGGGTGGGGCAATAAAGACATTTCCCTGGACAGGGCGCGGGCCTGGTTAAAACCGAGACAGAGACAATTCCAGATAAAGACCTAACTTTTTTTGTTCTTAAAAACCTTTCCAGAGATTCATTTTTCTTAACCTTTCCTTCTTTTAATAACTTATGATAGGTTAAAAGCAAAGCCGAGTTTTTCGGGCAAGCTACTTTGTATTTCTTGGCAAACTGTCGTTTGATCGAAAATAAATCAGCTTGGCTTTCAATCCTTTTTCTGATTAATTTTCTAACAATTATTTCTAAATAGTTCATAGTTCATGGAACAAGAATTAGCTAATGAGTTGGTGGAAAAAACAAAGAATGATTTTAACTTAATTGCCAAAGAGTTTTCCCAAACTCGTTATTGCCTTTGGCCAGAGCTAGCTGATAATTTCCAGAGTTTTATTAAGGAGGAAGATAAGATTTTAGATATTGGCTGTGGCAACGGTAGATTACTTGATCTATTCAAGAGGAAAAAGATAGATTATATTGGCATTGATAATTCTGAAGGTCAGATTAAAGAAGCAAAAGCTAAATATCCTAAAGAAAACTTTCTTGTTGCCGATGCCCTAAATTTGCCCTTTAACAATAACGTTTTTGACAAAGTTTTCTCAATTGCAGTCTTTCACGAAATTCCTTCTCTGGAGCTTAGAAAGCAATTCTTAAAAGAAACAAAAAGAGTTTTAAAAGAAAACGGACTACTTTTTCTTACAGTCTGGGATCTTCGTTTTCAACTGAGCCTAATCTTAAAATACAGCTTTTTAAAGATGATTGGAAGATCTAAACTTGACTGGAAAGATGTTTTCATCCCTTGGGGGGATAAGACGCAAAGATACTATCACATTTTTAGCAAAAGGGAAATTACAAGATTGGTTAAAAAAGCTGGTTTTAGTATAATTAAAATAGGGATTGCCAAGAAAGGGAATATTTATTTAATTGCCAAAAAGTCCCCATTGCCCAATGGATAAGGCGCAACCCTCCGGAGGTTGAGATGAAGGTTCGAATCCTTCTGGGGACACATTATACGTCTTTTTAAGGAGTTCGAGAGTGATTTGACAATTTCTATTTTCTGGCTATTATAATTATTGAGGGGGGTGCGAGATGCTATTCTCCAAGGACAAATAGTTTTAATGAATGAGACTAGAGGTACCTTTCCTACCATGTCCGGCGGGATCAAAAGACATGCCAAATTCATCAAGACTGTTCCCCCCTTAAACCAAACACCCAGCTTAAACTGGGTTTTTGGTTTCTCTGTATTTATGTTAAAATGATTTAATAACTATTTAAAACATGATATCAAAGTTTAAAATTGCAGTTTCGGGAGCAGCGGTTACTGATTGTTGTGCTCCAGGAGCTACTCTGCTGGCAGAGGAAGTTGGTCGGGAAATTGTTCGCCAAGGCTGTATTCTAATTACCGGAGCCACTACTGGTATTGCTCATTACGCAGCCAGGGGCACTAAAAAAGAGGGAGGCGTTTCCATTGGTTTTTCTCCGGCTGTTTCTGAAGCAGAACATTCAAGAAGCTATAAATTACCAACAGATGTTTTTGATGTCATTGTTTATACTGGGTTTGATTATACGGGCCGGGATCTTTTAATGACTAGAGCGGCTGATGGCGTTATCATTATCTGTGGCAGAATAGGAACTCTTCATGAATTTACCGTTGCTTTTGAAGATCAAAAACCAATCGGAGTTTTAGAGGGTTCAGGGGGGACAGCTGACAAAATCTGGGAATTGAGTACTGGCCCTCATCGTGGAATCAAGAAAATAGTTTTCAATAAAGATCCTAAAAAATTAGTTGCTTCTTTAATTAAGCTTATTGAAAAAGAAAAAAGGCCGAACAAAGATTTAAGAACTAAAAACATTAAAATAAGATAAAAAATATGAGTGGCGAAAAATGTGAAAAGGTGCAAGAAGGAAAACTAATTGGCAAGGTAACCCATTATTTTGACCGTGTTGGAGTAGCCATTGTTGATTTATTAGAAATTCTTGATATTGGCGATACCATTAGGATTATTGGCGGCGAAGTTGATTTTACCCAAGAGGTAGAATCAATGGAGGTTAATCACGAAAAAATCAAGAGCGCCAAAAAAGGAGATTCAGTCGGCATAAAAGTGGCTGAAAAGGTCAAAGACGGCTACCAGGTTTATAGCACGAAGTGATATATCGTAAACGCTATAAATTATAGCAAAACGAAGTTTTGGTATACCAACTGCTATCTGTTAGTTTTCTAAAATAATTTAAATATTTAAAGCGATGAAACTGACAAAACTTCTCGGTTTGTTATTACTTATTTTAGGATTAGCCATTATTTTTTATACGATTTTTAATTCATACCAGATTTTTACTAACAAAATGCCGGTTCCAGAAGTATTTGAGCTTACTCCGGTTAAAGCCGATACCGATTCAAATGTTTTTAACCTGGAGGCCCAGTTTGAAAAAATGATTGGTTCTCAGCTTCAGCAAATGCTTCCGGCAAACTCTATACCAAAAATATTTAATTTATTCAGCTGGTCTGTTTTTGCAGGAATTTTAATTTTTGCTGGCAGCCAGATCGCCAACTTAGGAGTCAAATTGCTTAAAGATTGACTCTTTATAATTTATGATATGAAGTTTGTTGCTGATTTTCATATTCATTCAAGATTTTCCAGGGCGACTTCAAGAGAAATTACTCTTGTAAATCTTGCTAAATGGACAAAGATTAAGGGAATCAATGTCTTGGGTACTGGCGATTTTACTCATCCACTTTGGTTTAAAGAATTAAAAGAAGGGCTGGAACCAGCTGAGCCAGGCCTATACAAACTAAAAGCGCAAAGCACAAAACCTAAAGCTAACGGATTTCCGAACGGCGTAGAAGATACGCGTTTTATTTTGACTTCGGAAATCAGCTGTATTTATTCTAAAAATGAAAAAGTCAGGAAAGTCCATCTAATAGTTTTTGCTCCAAGCATAGAAGCTGTAGAAAAGATTAATACCCGTCTTGAATACATTGGTAATATAAAGTCAGACGGCCGGCCGATTTTAGGCATTGGCGCCAAAGAATTATTAAAAGTAATTCTAGAGGTTTCGCCAGATTCTTTTATGGTGCCGGCACATTGTTTGTTACCCGAGACCTATATTCATTCTAAGGCTGGCATTAAACAGATTAAAGACATCAAAATCGGTGATTTTGTCTACACCCATAAGGGGGGAGTAAAAAGAGTAGAAAACGTTCTTAAGAGAGCATATCATGGTTTGATTTATACAATTAAGCCGTCTTATTTTAGGTTGGGTTTGGCCACGACCCCCGAACACCCCTATTTAGCTATTCGGAACGATCGTTATCATGGACAATCTACTTATTATGGCGAGCAATTAAAACGGGAATATTTTCAAAGAAAAAAGCCGCAATGGATTCCTGCTGAGAAAATCAAGATAGGAGATATCTTATTATTTCCGCGATTCCGGCAGATCAAAAATCGAGAGTTTCTGGATTTAACCCAGACCATTAATCCGATTCAGATCAAATTTAAAGAAGATAAAATTGCCCCCATTGGTTTCAGGGTTACCTGGTTGCCCCAAGCAATAGCTGTTGATAAAGACTTTTGCCGTTTAGTTGGCTATTATTTATCCGAAGGCTATACCAATAGCCGTGATGCAATTGCATTTTGTTTTTCCAGCGACGAAAAAGAATATATCGTCGACCTTCAGTCTTTGATGGAAAAAATATTCGGCATTGAACCAAGCCGGATTTTCCAGAAGAAAGGCATCAGCGGAGTCGAAATCATTTATTTCTCAAAAATTTTATGCAACGTTTTTGGCCACTTATTCTATACCTCGTCTGATAAAAAAGCCCATTCAAAAATGTTGCCGACCTGGATGTTAGAATTGCCACTAGAAAAACAAGTGGAAATCTTCCGGGGATGGTGGCGCGGAGATTACGGCTCGACAGTTTCTCGGACATTAATGAATCAAATGAAAATTATTCTTTTGCGATTAGGCGTAGTGCCATCAATCTATGTCAATACTAGAACCCAGTACGAAAAAAGAGGCAAGCATTTCATAAACAGAAGAAAGATTTCGGCGAATAGCGATTTATTCATGTTATCAAATATATCTTTTTTCGAGGATAAATTTAATCTCTTAAAGGAAAAAGAATTCGCGAAATATGACTACAAAACCATCAGAAGAAACGGTTGGATAGATGAAAATTATATTTACCTGCCAGTCAGAGATATAGAAAAAACTAGTTATCGCGGGGATGTTTTTAACCTAGAGGTAGAAGAGGACAATTCTTACGTTACAGAGTTCGCTGCCGTGCATAATTGCTGGACTCCGTGGTTCGCCATTTTCGGCTCAAAATCGGGTTTTGATTCAATCGAAGAGTGTTTTGACGAATATTCGAAATACATCTTTGCCTTGGAAACGGGACTGTCCTCGGATCCGAAAATAAACTGGCGATTATCTGCCTTAGACAAATTCACTTTAATCTCGAATAGTGACGCTCATTCTTTAAAGAAACTGGGCAGGGAAGCCAATGTTTTTGAGGGAGAAAGCATTAGCTATCAAAAAATCATTGAAGCACTAAAAAAAACCAGCCAGGATTTAAAGCTTATTTACACAATTGAGTTTTTTCCAGAAGAGGGAAAATATCATTATGACGGCCATCGCCTTTGCGGGATATCATTTTCCCCGGCTCAAACCAAGAAAGCTGGCGGCATTTGCCCAGTTTGCGGCAAACCCTTAACTATAGGCGTTTTAAGCAGAATCGAAGAATTAGCCGACAGGCCAGAAGGGCAAATGCCCGTCAATGCTATTCCTTTTAAGAGCCTGGTGCCCTTAGAGGAGATTATTGCTGAGGCTTTTGGAGTCTTGCCTGGAGGCAAAAGGGCTGAAGAAGAGTACAAGATCTTGATTAACAAGCTTGGAAATGAATTTAATATTTTAATTGAAGCCAGTAAGGAAGATTTAGCGGCAGCCACCATGCCAGAGATTGCAGAAGGTATTTTAAAAGTGAGAGAGGGGAAAGTAATTATTGAGCCAGGCTACGACGGCGTCTTTGGAAAGGTAAAAGTATTTAGTCAGGGAGAACAAAAAACAGTTTCCAAACAGAAAACCTTGTTTTAAGATTTTTACTCTCTTAACATTTTTTAGATGGGGAACAGGAGAGATTATCTTGAGTTAAAGAGCTTGACTAAGAGAATTCTATTTGTTATAGTCTAAACCAGCCAAAGAGATCTTAACTTAATTGCGTTAGTTTAAAAGCGAAACGAGATTAAGCGACTCCAGGCAAAGGTCGCTTTACAATATAAAGAAATCGCAAGTAGAGTCTCAAATTATATACACGGATAAATCCGCGTATAGATTAGTGACAATATTCGTGGTTTAAAAATATCGTGTTTCAGAAATTTAATTCTGGCGATAGATTCTCAGAGAGAAAAATGGTTGAAGGAGATTGGGCTTGTGCAGACTGCGGAGCTAAGATTACAAAGCTTCCGTTCGAGCCATCTCCCGACAGACCAGTTCGCTGTCTAGAATGCCATCGCAAGTTTAAAAGCCAATTCGGCAGATAAACTATAAAAAAAAGAAGACGGGCGATCCAGCCCGTTTTCTTTTTGCTTATCATTTTAAGCTAAACTTGACTTACTTTTTCTTTTGTCTTAGCATGACTTAAGTTTTAATGTGAGAGTTAATATGCCTCGTCTCAAAAAGTTTTTCTTAACTAAAAAAGGATTGTCTAAGATAGAACAAGAATACCAAGAGCTTAAAAAACTTAAGGTTTTCAAAACCAAGGGTGAGTCACCCCGGATTTTTCATTCGGAAGATATCAATCCTGAATTTTTGGCTTATCAAGAGGATTTAGAGCTATTGGAGACGAGAATTGCCGAATTGGGCGAGATTCTAAACAATGTTCAGCCGATCGTTGTTCCTTCGAAAGGAGAACAGGATACGGTCGGATTGGGAGCCTTAGTGACGGTTGAGGTCGACGGTCAGAAAGACGAACTGGAAATAGTCGGCACGTTAGAGGCCAACCCCTCGCTGGGCAGAATTTCCAATGAATCGCTCGTGGGTAAGAACTTGGTTGGCCGTAAGGTTGGCGACGAGGTTGCGGTCCATTCTGCCGTAGCGACAACCTATAAGATCAAAAAGATTGTTTATAAGAATAACGTTAAATCTGAATGCAAAAGATAAGCGATTTTCTGATAAAGATCGGGGCGTTGAAGAATATGAAACGGAAAGGGTGGGTTTTAAGAGGCGTCAAAAATCCGGAGAGCATTGCTGATCACACTTTTAGGATGACACTTGCTGCCTGGCTTTTGGCCCTAGAGGGCAGGCTCAATATCAATAGGGTAATCAAAATAGCTTTGATTCACGACCTTTGCGAGGTCTATGCCGGCGACTCTACTCCTTATGACCATTTTCTTCCCAAGAGCGCAAAGGATATAAAGAAATTACTTGCAAGTTGGCCTAGGTTACCCAAAGCTAAAAAACAACAGCTTTCTTTAAAGAAATATTATAAAGAAGATGCGGCTCTGAATAAATTGATTGCCAGCCTGCCATTAAATATTAGAAGAGAAATCAAAAGCCTTTGGATGGACTATGAGCGGGGTTTGACCAAAGAAGGCAGGTTTGTTCGTCAGATCGACCGATTAGAGAATTTGCTACAAGCTCTGGAATATTGGAAAAGAGACAGGAAGTTTCCAATTAATTCTTGGTGGGTGCAGATTGAAGAATTGATCGACCACCCGGATTTAATCAAATTTATGAAATCTTTAGCTAAAGAATTTCCAATAAAAAAACCTAAAAAATAGTATTTGAAAACGGAGAACCCGCTAACAAAAAGCGGGTTTTCTTTTTTTGAGTTATAATTAACCTAAGATGGCCAACCAAGAGCTAATTAAAATCTTTTCAGAGATAGCTGTTTTCCTTGAAATGGAAGAAATCCCTTTTAAGCCCAAAGCATATGAAAAGGCGGTTTTAGGATTGGAAACTCTTACTAAAGACGTTAAAGAAATATATGAGAAAGAAGGGACCGATGGTTTAAAAGAAATTCCTGGAGTTGGTGAGAGTATTGCAGAAAAAATTAAAGAGTATTTAAAAACCGGTAGAGTAAAGTCTTATGAGAAACTAAAAAGAAAAATGCCGGTAAGCCTTGAAGAACTAATCGCAGTTGAGGGGATTGGTCCGAAAATGATAAAAGACCTTTGGTTAAAATTAAAGATAAAGAATTTAAAAGATCTGGAAAGAGCAGCTAAAGCCAGAAAAATTCGTTCTTTGCCTAATTTTGGCGACAAGACAGAGGCTAATATCCTACAGGGAATAAAATTCTTAAAGAAAAGCAAGGACAGATTCTTATTAGGTGAGATATTGCCAAAAGTTCAAGAAATTCTCTCAAAACTTAAAGAGCTTAAAGAAATAGAGGAAATTAGTTTGGCAGGATCTTTAAGGCGCAAGAAAGAGACAATTGGAGACGCAGATATTTTAGTGGTTAGCAAAAATCCTAAAAAAGTTGTTGATTTTTTTGTTTCTTTACCAGACGTTCTTAAAGTCTGGGGGCAGGGATCAACAAAAGCTTCAATTAGGATAAAACAGGGGTTTGACATTGATTTGAGGATTGTTCCTAGAAAAAGCTATGGCGCTGCTCTTCAATATTTCACCGGTTCCAAAGAGCATAATATTACTACACGGAAGATTGCCATGGAAAAAGGGCTGAAGCTCAACGAATACGGGCTTTTTAAGGGTAAAAAAATGTTTGCCAGCACAGAAGAAAAAGATATTTATAAGGCTCTGGACCTTTCATATATTGAGCCGGAATTAAGAGAAGGCCAAGGAGAAATTGAGGCCGCCAAATCCGGAAAGCTGCCAAAGATTATTAATTTTAAAGAAGTCCTTGGAGATTTGCATTGTCATTCTTCCTGGAACGGCGGCAAAAACACAATTTTAGAAATGGCTGAGGCAGCCCAAGATTTGGGTTATCAGTACATAGGAATTGCAGATCACACTAAGTTTTTGAGAATAGAAAGAGGTTTAGATGAAAAGCAGCTTTTAAAGCAGCGAAAAGAAATAGATAAGCTGAATAAAAGATTCAGCCAACAGGGCTTAAACTTTAAGATACTGCAGGGATGCGAAGCCAATATCTTAAATAATGGTTCAATTGATATTAATGACGAAGCCTTAAAAAAACTTGATTTTGTTATTGCCGGAATCCACTCAAATATGAAAATGACAAGAATGGATATGACTAAAAGAATGATTAAGGCTATGGTCAATCCCAACGTTGACATAATTTCTCACCCAACCGGGAGAATATTGAAAAAGAGAGATGAATACCAAATCGACTTCGAAGCAATTTTAAAGGTTGCTAAAGACACAGGTACCATTTTAGAAATCAATTCTTATCCATCTAGATTAGATTTAAAAGACACAAATATTAAATTGGCAAAAGCAGCCGGGGTAAAAATGGTCGTTAATACAGATTCTCATTCAGTTAGCCAATTACAGCTTATTGATTTTGGCATTGCCCAGGCTAGAAGAGGCTGGGCAGAAAAGAAAGATATTATCAACTGCTGGCCGATAAAAAAACTCTTAACTTTTTTTAAAAGCTAAATAAAACCACTCCGGCTAAGGAATGGTTTCTGATTTTATTACTTACTTTTTTCAACGATTTCCTTGAAGATTTCGGGGCGCTTTTCTGCTAGTTCGGCCAAGATTTTTCTGTCAATCTCTATATTCTTTTGTTTAAGATTGTGAACGAAGCGGCTATAGGAAATACCAAGGTCTTTAGCGGCCGCGCCAATTTTAATCTGCCAAAGTCTTCTAAAATCTCTTTTCTTTTTTCGGCGGTCCCTGTAAGCGTGCCGGCCAGCGTGTAAGATTGCTTCTTTGGCCTGCCTTAATTTTGATTTTCTGCCCCAGCGGTAACCCTTAGTCTGTTTTAAGACATTTCTTCTCCTTTTTTTTCTTGTTTTTCCGCCTTTGACTCTAGCCATTGATTAGTTTTTTAATTCTTTTAAATTCACCCTTAGACAGGGAAATCATTTTTCTTTTCTTTCTTTTGCTTTTGCCGGATTTTTTTGCCAGATAGTGATTTAGACCAGACTGGCGGCGCAAAATCTTTCCCGTCTTAGTGATTTTTAATCTTTTTTTAATTGATTTTCTCATATTTCTAATCTTCATTATTGTTTTGAAATAATCATGGTAAATCCTCTGGGTCCTTTCTTTGAGTTTGTTTCAAACTTTATTGGCACGGCTTTGCCCAAGATTTCCAGGAATTGACTAACTTTTTCTCTAGCTACATTAGCTAAAGCCTTTTCTCTGCCGCGAAGCACCATTTCTATTAAAACCTTATTGCCTTCATTTAAGAACTTTTCTGCCTGCCTGGCTCTAATTTCTAAATCATGAGTAGATATTCCGAAAGAAAGTCTAATGCCTTTTAATTGGCCGCCTTTCTGTTTTTTCACTTCTTTCTGCTTTTTTTCCTGCCAATAAACATGTTTTCCGTAATCGCCAATCTTACAGACAGGCGGAACCAGTTTTCCAGTCACTTGAATTAAATCTAAATTGCGCTCCTTGGCTAAGCAAAGCGCATCGGTCAAGCTGACGATTCCTAATTGCTTCCCAGTTTCATCGATTAACCTTACCTCAGAAGCCCTTATTTGATTGTTTGCTGGCGGTCTAAAGATAATTTAAAATGATTTTTTAAAACTTAGATGTGGAGGCGCCGAGAGTTGCACCCGGATCCAGGAGATTTTCCCAAAGAAGATCTACAAGTTTGGCCCAATTAAAGGTTTGAAGCAGGGGATTTAATCGGGCGAAAATCCTTCTGCCACTCAATAAAAGAACGCTTTTCTCGATGAATGACACCAACCTTAATTATCGAGAATCCTTAAGGCCGATGCTGCTTTAAGCAAAAGCTAAAGCAGGTTGTGAAAATGAATTGGCACTTGTGTTTCCTGAAAGTTTAACGAGTTTTCAGAAGACTCGACTTGCCTTTCTTAGGAGTAATCGCTGTCAAAGCTTGTCACCCCCATATTTTAAAAAAGCTGGCTTAACCGAGAAACTCTCCCATTTCTCTCTTTGCTTCTCGTTTTTTAATCACCTGTCTCTGGTCAATCTTTTTGATTAGCCGCGCTAATGCGAACTCCAGCTTTATTTTCCTGCTCTTAGTATATATTTTTAAGGGGACAAATGTCAATCCTTTCTGAGAGATTTTGCCCTGTAAATAAAGGATCTCCTTTTTGGTCAAAAGCAGCTTTTTTTCCCTTTCTGGCAGATATCCGGGCGCGTTTTTGGGCTGATAAGGGGGAACATGGCAGCCGACTAGATAAAGCTCATTGCCTCTGAACATGACATAGCTTCCGGAAAGGCCGACCATGCCCGTTTTTATTGATTTGACTTCCTGACCCAAGAGCACCAGGCCAGCCTGATACTTTTCCAGGATTTCGTAGTTAAAATTAGCTTTTCTGTTTTCAGTAAAAATATTCATTAAACAAGGCTTACTTTATAGCAAACCAAGAGGTTTGATATACTAGCAATTATAGATATTCTAGCAGAATTATGCTAAATTGTAACCGATGATAAGATCAGAAGTTAGAAAAACAATCAAAGATTCTTTAGGGGAAATAAAAGACATTCCCGAGTTTTCTTTGGAAGTTTCAAGCGACTTATCTCATGGAGACTATGCCAGTAATATTGCTTTTTTAGCTGTTGGTAAACTTAAAAAGAGTCCCTTGGAAATGGCAGAGGATCTTAAGTTAAAAATCCTTAAGTCAAAATCAAAGATCTTTGAAAAGATTGAAGTAGCCAAACCAGGTTTCCTTAATTTCTTTTTAAATGAAGAATATCTTAAAAATCAGGTCGTTAAAATCCTAAAGGAAAAGGGAAAATACGGCAATCTCAGGATTGGTCAGAATAAAAAAGTTCAAATTGAATTTATTTCCGCTAATCCAACCGGCCCCTTAACGATTGGCAATGCCAGAGGCGGTTTTACCGGAGATGTTTTAGGAAATATTTTTAAAAAGGCAGGTTTTAAAACAGAAAAAGCCTATTATATCAATGACTATGGCATGCAGATTTTAATCCTAGGCCACTCAGTTTTAAAAGACAATCAGGCTAAATACGAGGGAGACTATATTGATCAGCTGAACAAAAAAATAAAAGAAAAAGATCCTTATGAAGCCGGAGAAAAGGCGGCCCGAATTATTATTGATAGAATTATTAAAAAAACAGTTTTAAAGATGGGTATTAAATTTGATGAGTGGATTTCAGAAACCTGGTTGCATAAAACAAACAGGGTTGCAAAGGCGCTTTTCCTGTTAAAGAAAAAAAACCTTGTTTATGAAAAAGAAGGAGCTCAATGGTTTAAATCTTCTCAATTTGGAGACCAAAGAGACAGAGTGGTTGTTAAACAAGACGGTTGGAAAACATATTTAGCTGGAGATGCCGGCTTTCATTATTACAAATTTACAGAGAAAAAATTTACTAAAGTAATAAATATTTGGGGAGCTGACCACTACGGAGATGTGCCTGGTTTGCAGGCTGTGGTTGAAGCCCTCGGCCATAAGGGCAAGTTAGATATCTTGCTTCAACAGTTTGTCACTCTATTTAAAGACGGCAAAGAATTAAAGATGTCTAAAAGAGCCGGAGTCTATGTAACCATGGATCAATTACTGGCAATAGCGGGATTAGATGTGGCTAGATTCTTTTTCTTGCAAAAATCAAGAGACACTCATTTGAACTTTGACATTGATTTAGCCAAAGAGCAGTCTGCCAAAAATCCTGTATATTATGTCCAGTATGCTTATGCTAGAATTTGCAGCATTTTAAGAAAAACAAAAAAACAAAATGGCCATAATTTGAAGCTATTAAAGCACAAATCAGAAATATCATTAATTAAACAATTGGTTCGCTTGCCAGAAATAGTCGAAGACACAAGCAATGATTATCAGGTCCAGAGATTGCCCAAATACGCTCTGGATCTGGCAGCTAGTTTCCATCAGTTTTATCGGAACTGTAAAGTAATCTCTGAGAACAAAGATTTAACCAAAGCAAGGATAGCCTTAATTACGGCCACAAAAATTGTTCTCAAAAACACGCTTGATTTAATAGGAATTTCTTCGCCTGAAAAGATGTAATTATCTTGAGCAGACAGGTTTTGTTTTTGGCGTCTCCAAATTAGATTGAAATAAGGCTAAAACAATGCTATCTTAGAGGATATGATAGAGCTAGAGAATCATTATTTTATGCTAAGACACGGGGAAACCAGTTGGGGTTATTCTGATATTTGCTATCCTTTTGATAATAAGACGTCTGTTGTTTTGACCGAACAAGGTATTTCTCAAATTAAACTTGTTGCCGAAAGCCTTAAAAAAGAAAATATTGATTTAATTTTTTGTTCAGATTATTTAAGAACAAAACAGGCAGCCGAAATAGCAGCTAAAGTTTTAAACTTAGAGGTTATTGTTGACGCTAGGCTTGGCGATACTAATATTGGAAATTATTACGGCAAGCCAAAAGCAGAATTTTATAATGAATTTCCGAATCCAATTCAAAGATTTGAATTAGGGTCGAAGGGCGGAGAAAGCTGGAACGATGTTAAAAAAAGATTATCTGTTTTTTTAAAAGAAGTGGAAGAAAAATATCAAGACAAAAAAATTTTAATTATTGGTCACGGCGATAGTTTATGGCTTTTTGACGGATTAATCAGAGAATCGACCAATCAGGAGCTTTTAGATATAATTTTCAAGAAAAAAGAATATATTAAAAAGGGAGAATTGAAAAAAGTTAATTAAATTTCATGCCAGAGATTAATTTTCCCGAAAAAGAAGAAAAAATATTAAAGTTCTGGAAAAAGAACCGGATTTTTGAGAAGTCAATTGAGAATCGGCCTAAAGACAATCCCGCTTCTTTTTATGACGGCCCGCCTTTTGTCACCGGTGTTCCCCATTACGGTCATTTATTGGGCAGTATTGCCAAAGACATTATTCCCCGTTATCTAACCATGAAAGGAAAAAGAGTCAGGCGGGTTTGGGGCTGGGATTGCCATGGTTTGCCTATTGAAAATATGGTGGAGCAAAAACTCGGGCTTAAAAACAGGCGCGATATAGAAAAAATCGGGCTTTTAAAATTTAATGACGAGTGCCGAGCTTATGTTTCTGAAACATCCACTGAATGGAATTGGTATATTGACCATATTGGCCGCTGGGTTGATACGGAAAATGCCTATAAGACCATGGATCTTTCTTATATGGAGTCGGTTATATGGGCCTTTAAAAAGCTTTATGATCAAGGCTTGATTTACAAAGGCATGAGAATTTCTTTGTTTTGTCCGAGATGCTCGACTCCGGTTTCAAACTTTGAAATCGCCATGGATAATTCTTATGCAGACAGGGAAGACACGGCTATTACCATGAAATTCAAGGTAATTGATCAGGAGTTTTTAAAGAAATATGGCCTTAAAAACCCTTGCTATTTTTTGGCTTGGACAACTACGCCCTGGAGCTGTGTCAGCGTTATGGGTTTAGCTATCGGCGAAAACTTTAAATACCAGATAATTAAAACAGAAGAGGAATATTATATTATTGCCAAAAACACAATAGAGAAAACGATGGAGGGTATAGAATATAAAGCGATTGCTGATTTGACCGGCAAAGAGATTGCTGGTCTAAACTATGAACATTTGTTTGATTATTACAATGACAAATTTAATGATTTTAAGACTTATCCAGCCGATTATGTTTCTGAACAAGACGGCACCGGCATAGTTACCATTAACGGCGCTTTCGGAGAAGTTGATATGGATTCAAGCAAAAAATATGGCTTACCAGTCATTGTTAATGTCGACGAAGAGGGGAAATTCACCTCAGAAGTGAAAGTTTGTCCGGAAGTTTACATCAAGGAAGCAGAAAAATTAATTATTGATGACCTAAATGCTAGAAAATTGCTTTTTAAAAAAGAAAAAATTGTTCATTCTTATCCTTTCTGCTATCGGTGCGAAACACCTTTGATTTATCGGGCTCAGGACAGTTGGTTTATTAATGTCCAAAAAATAAGGCAAAGGCTTTTAGACAATAACCAGAATATTCATTGGGTCCCAGAGCATTTTAAGCATGGTCGTTTTGCCGAAGGAATCAAAACTGCCCCGGATTGGGGCATTTCCCGGACTCGTTATTGGGCGACGGCGATGCCGCTTTGGGAATGCGACAAATGCAATGACAGAGAAGTATTTGGTTCAATCGCCGAGATTGAAAAGAGAAGCGGACAAAAGGTCAAAGATTTGCACCGGCCCTTTATCGATGAAATAGCCTTTAAATGTTTAAGGTGTGATGGCAAAATGACAAGGGTGAAAGAAGTTCTGGATTGTTGGATGGAATCTGGTTCTATGCCCTATGCTGAAAGACATTATCCCTTTGAGAATAAAGAGGATTTTGAAAAAAGCTTTCCCGCAGACTATATCTCTGAATATACTGGCCAGGTTAGAGCCTGGTTTTATGTCTTGCACGTTCTCTCAACCGCTTTATTTGATTCTCACTGTTTTAAGAATGTGGTTGTTTCAGGAGTCATTATGGGCACTGATGGCAGAAAAATGAGCAAGTCTTTTCATAATTATCCGGACCCAAGAAAAGTGATTGAGAAGCATGGCGGAGACGCCTTAAGGCTTTATCTAATGGGCAGTCCAACCATGGCTGGCCAAGACATGAATATTTCCGAGCAAGGCGTCAAAGAACAGATTAAAAAGATCAGTCTCATTTATTGGAACTGTTATAATTATTTTAAGATTTTTGCTGATTTTTATGGCTTTAATCCTAAAAAAGAATTAGACAATTCAATTGATAATCCTTTAGATCTCTGGATTTTGAGCCGGGCCAACCGGTTTTTAAAAAACTTCACCAATTTTTTGGATGATTATCATATTCCTGAATCAGTCAGACTGATCCCTGAGTTTTTAGATGATTTATCCAGGTGGTACATTAGAAGAAACCGCGACAGATTAAAAACTGGAGATAAAAAAGCATTAAGCGCTCTTTACAGAGTCTTGGTTTTGTTTACTAAAACTACGGCTCCCTTGATTCCTTTTCTGACCGAAGAAATCTACAAAGACCTGGTTAATGACAAAGAATCCGTTCATTTGGAAGATTGGCCGAAACTTGAGGAAAAATTGATAAACGACGATCTGGAAGAAAAAATAGCAACAGTCAGAAATATTTCTGCTTTAGCTTTAGCCGAAAGAGCAAAATTAGCCATTAAAGTAAGACAGCCATTATTAGAACTAAAGATCAAAGACGAAACAATAAAATACGATCAAGAGCTTTTAAATTTAATAAAAGAAGAAGTAAATGTTAAAGAAATAGTTTTTGACGATAATATTAAAGAAAAAGTATGGTTAAATCCAGAAATTACCAAGGCATTAAAACAAGAAGGATTTTTAAGAGAAATCATCAGGAATATTCAGGAAATGAGAAAGTTGGCTGGCTTTAAGCCTGGAGACAAGATCATAATTAGCTATTTGGCCCCAGAAGATTATGAGTTGCTTATTGAAAAGAATAAATCAATTATCTTGAAAGAAACTTTTGGAAAATCTTTAGACGCAACCAATGAGAAAGGATCTGGGTTTGATTTAGAAAAGGGAATGGATCTTGAAAAAGAGAAACTTTGGTTTACTATTAGAAAAGCATGATAATCTTTCATGTTTATTCATCACCGAACCAAAGGCTATATTTTAAAAAGGGAAAACATCAGCGAAGCAGATCAGGTTTTCTTAATCTACACTAAGGATTTTGGCAAGATCAAGGTCTTGGCTAAAGCCATCCGCCGGCTAAATTCAAAATTAAGGGGTTTTATCCAGGTTTTCTATCTTTCAGAAATAGAGTTTATTCAAGGCAAGATTTTAAAGACATTAACTGACGCAATTTTAATTCAAAGATTCGACAGTATCAGGAAAGATCTTTTAAAGCTGCGCTTAGCTTACAGTTTTAGCAAGATATTCAATGCCTTGGTAAAAAACCAGGAGGCAGATAAAAAACTTTGGCAATTGGTTAATGGCTTTTTTCAAAATCTGGAATTAGAAAAGCTGACTCCAGTTAAAGCCCAGTTGATTTATTACTTTTTCTTTTGGAATCTTTTAAGCATTTTAGGATACAGGCCAGAATTAAAATCATGTGTCTTTTGCAGAAAAAAAGCTATTCCAGACAGGTTTTTCTGGATTGCCGGTGAGGGCGGATTGGTTTGTAAAAATTGTCTTGATAGGGTAAAAGCAAGGATAGGGAAGATTGATATCCAGACTTTAAAGGTTTTGAGAATTATTCTTGATCGAGATTGGAAAACCTTAAAGAAATTAAAAATTGATTTGAAGATAATTCAGGATTTGAAAACAATTAGTAAAAGATATTTTAATCATATTTACGAAAAAAGATGAGCAAGAAAGCTATTCGTTACATCGTCATTTTTAGTCTGGCCATAGCCGCGGCTGGATTTTGGTATTTTCAGAGAAACGTTTTTTCCAAAGATATTTTAAAATTAGAGATATTGGGACCAGATACAACCGAAGTCGGCCAGAAAATAGATTATGTTTTAAAGTATAAGAATAACGGAGAAATTAGTTTAGTTAACGCTAAACTTACTTTCGAATTTCCGGAAAATTCTCTTACCGAAGACAATAAAATCAGGGTTGAACAGAAGTTAGATGACATTTATCCCGGAGAAGAAAAAACCATTACCTTTTCAGGCAGGGTTCTGGGGCAGGAAAATGAGTTAAAAAAGGCAAAGGCCTGGCTGGAATTTCAACCCAAGAATTTAAAGGCCAGATACGAAGTTTCCACTACCCAGACTACGGTTATAAAGTTTTCTCCATTGACCTTTGAGCTTGATCTTCCCTCAAGGATTGAGACCGAGAAAGACTTTAGCTTTTCTTTAAATTATTTTTCTAATATTGATTACCCGTTATCTCAATTAAGGGTGAAGATAGATTATCCTTCTGGATTTGAGTTTTCTGACAGTAGCCCCAAGGCTTTAGAAAAGAATGAGTGGCAAGTGCCGATTTTAAATAAGGCTGAAGGTGGTAGAATTAAGATTTTCGGAAGGATTGATGGTGATGTTGGCGAACAAAAGATTTTTAAGGCTAGCTTTGGCATGTGGACAGAAGGGAATTTTGTCATGTTAAAAGAGGCGACCAAGGGAGCAGAAATTATTAAGCCGACAATTTATCTTTCTCAGTTAGTCAACGGCTTTTCTGATTATTCTGCCAATCCCGGGGACTTTCTCCATTACGAAGTCTTTTTTAAGAATATTGGTTCTTCTCCTTTTGAGAATCTTTTTTTAGCAATTGATCTGGACGGTTCTTTGTTTGATCTGACCACTTTGCAATCTCCGGATGCTGACTATCACCAAGGGGACAGTTCTATGATTTGGGATTGGAAAAAGAACTCACAACTAAGGTTTTTAGATGAAAACGAAGAAGGCAAGGTAGAGTTTTGGATAAATCTTAAAGAAGATCTGCCAATTATCGGGCCAAAAGATAAAAACCTGGTTTTAAAAAATAGCATTAGTCTGTCTCCGGCCAAAGAAGAATTTTCCATCAAAGTTAATTCAAAAATAGACTTTGATCAACAAGTGTTTTTTATTAACGATTCATTTCCAAGTTCTGGCAGTTTGCCGCCAAAAGTTGGTTCGCCAACTACTTTTACGGTTAATTGGCAGCTGGCAAATTTCTATAATGATTTAAGGAATGTCAAAGTAAAAGCAATTTTGCCTGCCTGGGTAAGCCTGACTGGCCAGTTATTGCCTCGTAATTCTTCTTTTCTCTTTGATTCCCAGTCTCGGGAAATAATATGGGAAGTTGGCGAAGTTGGGGCTGGTCAAGGAGTTAACGGCAGCGACAGCTCCAGTCTTTTTTTCCAAGTTTCACTAGTTCCTAATTCTTCTCAGCTGGGTCAGACATCGGAAATAATCAGCCAGGCTCGGGCTTTTGGGGACGATACCTGGACTCAGGATGCAATTGAGTCAGAAATTAAAACAGCTAGCACTGGTTCTTTAAGCGATCAGGGGTTTAACAGTAGCCAGGGAATTGTCCAATAGCGGGCGGAACGCCCGATATATCGTAATTGCTATAATCAAAAGATATGGCCAAAGAAAAAACCGAAGATAAATTAATGGAAAAAATTGTTTCTCTTTGCAAAAGGCGGGGTTTTGTTTTTCCCGGGAGCGAAATCTACGGCGGTTTGCAGGGTTTTTACGATTACGGCCCCCTGGGAGCAGAAATAAAGAACAATCTTAAGCAGTTGTGGTGGCGCTGGATGATCAGAGAGCATGATAATATCGTCGGCATTGACGGCGCCATTATCACCCATCCAAAGGTTTGGGAGGCCAGCGGCCACGTCAAAAGCTTTGTTGACCCGCTTTCAGAATGTAAAAAATGCCACCACCGTTTCAAGGCAGATGATTTAAGGGACGAAAATTGTCCGGATTGCGACGGCAAATTAACCGAACCAAGAAATTACAATATTCTGGTATCAACCGAGTTGGGAGTGATTGAGGGCGAGAAAACAAAAACCTATCTTCGGGGCGAGGCCTGCCAAAATATTTACTTGAATTTTAAGAACGTCTTGCAATCAAACCGGTTGCAAATACCTTTTGGCATTTGTCAGATCGGCAAAGCTTTTAGGAATGAAGTTACCCCGGGAAACTTCCTTTACCGGCAGAGAGAATTTGAGCAGTGGGACCTCCAATGGTTCGTCAATCCTAAAGAGGCAGACAAATGGTTTGAGTTTTGGAAAGAGGAAAGAATGAAGTGGTACAAAGGCTTGTTTACTCATCCGGAAAATCTTGGATTCTATCAACACGATAAATTAGCTCATTACGCGAAAAAGGCCTTTGATATCGAATATTCGAAATCTCCGTTTGGAAACAAAGAAATAGAAGGAATTCATTGGCGGGGAGATTGGGATCTTTCAAGGCACGGAGAATATTCCGGCCAGGATTTAAGCTATACCGACCCGATTACCGGCGAGAAATTTACTCCCTGGATTATAGAAACCTCGGGTGGAGTTGATCGAACGTTTTTATTCTTAATGATCGATGCTTATAGCGAAGAACAAGACAGGATTGTTTTAAAGTTGGATCCAAAAATCGCGCCCTACAAAGCTGCTGTCTTCCCACTTTTGGCCAATAAGCCGGAGTTGGTCAAAAAAGCCAGAGAGGTTTTTGAGATGCTAAAATTAGACTTTTCTGTAGCCTGGGACGACCGAGGCAATATCGGCAAAAGATATTACAGCCAGGACGAAATTGCGACGGTTCTGGGAATTACTTGCGATTTTCAGACCATGGAAGATGACACGGTAACCGCGAGGCATAGAGACACAATGAAACAGATTAGGATTCCCATATCGGCGCTCAAGCAAACCGTTCAAGGAGTTTTGGATGGGAAGGAGTTTTCTGAACTTGGAGAGTTAGTCAAATGACTTCTGCTATTTCGCGATCGAAGCTTAAAATATTTTGAGGAAGGCTTTCTAAATCAATTCCTAACATCTCGCACATCTTCTTAAGAGCCCAGAAAGGTACCCGGTTTTTTCTTACTTTCCATAAAGAAAATGCGGCCTTGCTAACGCCTAAAAACCTGGCACAGTTTTTCCATTTTAGCGTTTTCTTTTTAATCTTCCCAAAAAAAGTCTTGTGAAAATTTTCCCGTAGATACACCCCCGCCTTACCGTGAATATAGCTACTTAGGCGAAGAGGTTTATTTGATAGCCTAATTCTTCTTTGTCTATTGAGAATCTTCAAATAAACTCTCAAGATAGTATGAGTGCACTTGAAGTATTGTTTTAAGAAGGTAGCATCGGCGCTTTTTAATTCGCGGAGAATTTTTATAAGGTTCGGGAAGGATAAACCTGCTTTTTGTTTCTGGATTGGCGCGCAGTCGGTGTTACCATTAAGCCACTTTAACAGTTTGTATTTTTGGGTGTTCGTTTCAAAATAAGGCAGAGTTTTTTCGAGCCTGTTCTCTGACGTGGTAGAGATCGTCCACTCATTTCTTTTGGTGTGCGACTTCCAAAATTTAACTCTATCCTTTGCCCAAATTTCACTTATTGAATCGCGTAAGATTTTGCTTTTACCGCTAAAGGCAATGTTTCTTGACATTGTGGCGTAGCCGTCGAAAGTCAGGACGCCCTTGGCGAAACATTTTCTCACCGCCAAGCTCGATTTTCTGATGATTTTTGGCTCAAATGCATCATACGTTTTAGTCCCTGGCAAGACATCAAAGAATGCCATTAAATATCGTGCCAAAATCTTGTTTGAGAAGATGACACGCCACGCCCCCTTTTTTCTTTCAAAACGATTAGGAGAAATTTCAAATTTCTGTCTTATCCATCTTGCGAAAGCAGTTACGCTGTCTTTATATTCATCCGTTAGTTCAATGGTGTAGTGAGTTTGGATGAGGTTTTCGCGTCGTCTCATCAACCTGCTTAATGATTTGATATTGTCATGATTAGCCTGAACGTTTATACAGTACTGGTTTCTAGAAGATACCTTTCTTTTAGAATGCTTGATTCCTAATGTCGTAAGCTCTTGTTCGATTTTCGCCAATTCTTGAGAACGGGAAGCAGCAAAAACGATTTGGACGCTAAGGCTTCCATCGGCCATGAAAGCACCTAATATTTTGGCAAGATTTTTATCCAATCTATTTACTATTCTGACTGGTTTTGACGACGCGGAATTAACCTTGAAATACTCAGCCTTGTTTTCTAGCGCTCTTAAGAATCTTTTTCCATTCTTCGCAAGCTCGGATAACTTTACGATCAGAGGGATCGGATACGCCTTGCGTTTTCCCGACGATATCCATTCCATGGTTGATTCGGCACAGCTTAATTTTTTAGCGAGAGTTTTATTTAGTCTGCTCCGCGACCAGTATCGGTATCTTAGGACAGATGCTATCTGTTTCATGAAGATCGGCCCCAGTCTTTTGCCATTCAGGCATATCCAAGTTCGAGGATGTACATCCTCAGGCTGGTGTAATAACAATAGATTAAATTTCTTACTCATCATGCTAATTATAACATAAGTTCATTGCAATTTTAAGGAAAGTTATGCTATAGTAATATTAACTAACGGCCTCCTATGCTTAAAAGATTTGTTCTAGACAATGGACTGCGAGTCCTTCTCTTCCCAATGAAAAATACCGAAGCGATAACTTCATTGTTTTTGGTTGGCACGGGATCTAAATACGAAACCAGGAAATTAAGCGGCATTTCCCATCTGCTTGAGCATTTAATTTTTAGAGGGACAAAAAACTATCCGAAACCAACAAGTATTTCCCGGGCTTTAGATGAAGTCGGCGGTTTTTACAACGCCTTTACAGACAAAGAGGTTTTGGGGATTATTTTCAAGACTAGCTCAGAAAATTTTAATCTGGCTTTACGGATTTTGGCTGAAATGGTTTCAAAGCCATTATTAAACAAAGAAGGGCTTGTTAAGGAAAAACGAGTAGTGATCGAAGAAATCAATATGAGAGAAGATGATCCTCAAATATTAATTCTTGATATTTGGGAGACTCTTTTATACGGCGATCAGCCAGCCGGTTGGTTAGTCATTGGTTCAAGAGAAACTATTAGTAAAATTTCTCAAAAAGACCTTTTTAATTATCTTAAAAACTCTTTTATCGGCAAAA